>Ga0208321_1000019_pt1 | contig 259692 bp, 245 predicted proteins | sample June2015DPH_4_15_FD_184692 | JGI IMG/M metagenome (GOLD analysis project Ga0208321, IMG submission 184692) | Peatland microbial communities from SPRUCE experiment site at the Marcell Experimental Forest, Minnesota, USA - June2015DPH_4_150... | ecosystem: Environmental > Terrestrial > Soil >...
TGGCTACGGCTTAGTTCGGGGGACGGAGCCTGGTGAAAACATAGTCGCAGAAATGAGCGACGTCCCGAACCCGGACAGGGTAGCTGATTTGATCATGTCCAGATTACGCGCCAGCAAAGTCACTTAGCGTCCGTGACCTTAGGAACGCACCTCTCAAGGAGAAATGCAATTCAGACTTGTTCTCACGAATATCGTCTGGCACCGTGATTTGATGGTTTTCGACTGCAATTTATCGACAACAGCTACGCCTCCGAACAGTGATGGGATTACAGCACGCACATAGATATTCGAGAAGAAATACTCTGCAGATTAGTCAAATATCTGCGCTCCAAAACGATCTGAGGCTCGATAGAACTCTTTTTTATGTGACATTAGCTGGTAACCTGTCGAGAAGTCTTGGCTAAACATTCTCTTCATGAATTTGCGTATTATCTTAGTCTGATTGGCGGTGTTCTATTGGTAGTCTTTAGCCTGCTAGGGTTATTTGGGCATGCTGTTACGATGCCTTTCCAAGTACCGCTGCGAGGAATGACTTTCGGCTTTGCGCTTCTCCCCCTTATTCTCGGAATAATTGCGATAGTGGGTGCGAAGCATGTTACTGAGCTCGTATGGGCAATTGTACTGATAATTATTGGATTTATAGGCGGAGGAATCGGAGGCATCCTCGTGTTACTAGGCGGACTCCTAGGCCTCATCTCAAAGTACGTTTAGCTCACAAGAAGCTAGTATTCCTCATCGCGGATAGGAATTGTATTCAGAATAGTATCGATGCAAGAAGCAGAAGGAATGCTAAACCTACGGCGAGGCCAGTGAAGAACCCTGCCACATGGCGAAACGGATGGCCAGTGAGAACGCCAGTCAACGTCGTGCGCACACCGCTCAAGTAATCCGCCAACGGAACCAGCATACTCAGAAAAACAATCCACCAAGCATATCGACCAAGCAATCCTACAACCTGCGGACTGAACGAAACATTGGCCCCACCCATGCCGACCAGCCCGATAGCAACACCAAACACAAGACCGAATACCACTGCCATAGAGATCTTCAACACAAACAGACCCTGACGACCATCTCACTCTCTTCTCACTATTAATTGTAATACTGAGCTTAGGTTGCTTGTTCCGATGCACGTTGCAGGGCATTGGCTACGTTCGTGCTTCCCATGGCCTTGATGTAGGGGCCTAACCTGGGTCCCTTCGGCGAACCCAATAGAATAGTGTACAACAATCTAAAGAAATCAGGTGGGTCAAGCGAATATTTTTTCGCGATATTGAATATTGAATTCTGAATGATCCTTTCATCAGTCTCAGATTTGACGACGGAGATGAGGTCCTCAATGGCCAGCCTCTGAGGGCCGGTTATCGCGATTCGTGTTTCAGGTATCTGGGTAAAGTCCTTCGCCCAATTCATGGCATAGTCTAGTCTCTGCTGGAAATCAGGTAATGGTTGGTTCTTCAAGTAGCCATATTCCCTCAACTTGGATTCGACGTATTCCCTTCTATTCTCAGGCGGCGCCACGGTAACCAAGTACACAAGTAAATTGTAGGGCACGTGTGTGCCCGGAACTGAAGGCGGCTTCAGGAACCGTGAGTACTCATACAGGCCTCTGAGTTTCGCGACCTCCTTTTCATCGTTGGGCTTCTTAATGCCGAAATAGACCTGTTCAAGATAATCGAGTTCATTCGCATATGTTGGGATGTCTTCAACTCCGACGCTGCGTGCGCCCGTAATGCGCTTGAACATTAGCAGATTGAGCGACGTTGGAGATGCGTATTTGAACCATGTCTGAGGCGTTATCACATCGACCGCTGATTTCGATTTGGAAATTTTCTTTCCGCCTTTGTCGAGAAACAGCTCGTAGCGGACGTGGTACGGAGGAGGAGAGCCTAAGATTTCTTCGCAGACTCTGTCGTTAACCCTAACTGAATCTGTAAGCTCCTTCCCGTGTGCTTCGAAGTTTATCTTCAATGCATCCCAGCGGACGGCGAACTCGGCTTTCCATGGGACCTTTCCGCGGCCCTCTTTGAAATCTGCTTCGCCCTTGTAACCACATCCCTGAAGCGTCTGCCCTTTGATTTCGGACCCGCCTTCGCAGACGTACAGGACCTTGTCGGTTTTGGATTCAAACTCTAGGCTGCGGGTTGTGTAGATCCTCCCGCATGAACCACAAATGGGAAAGTATGGTAGCATCGTAGTATACTTCTCCTGACCCACTTCCTCCTTCACAATCTTGCCGACACGATCGGCTTCGAGGAGTATTTTTCGGATCTGAGTGGTGAACAAACCTTTTCTGTAATCTTCCGTCGCTGAATGGAAGATGTACTCAGCGCCGCACTTGTCCATTGCTTCCCTCAGTAACGAGTTCATGTGCAAACCGTAACTTTCATGGCAATTGTATGGGTCAGGGATTGCTGAGACTGGATGGCCTAGATACTTCTTGAGCGAATCCGGCATGCCCGAGGGAACTTTTCTTAGCCCATCCAGGTCGTCAGAGTACGCAATGAATTCCGCTTTCGCTCCGTCACTGTCGAGGGCGAGTTTGACCCCATAAGCTCGAATGACATCGCCGAGGCTACCGATGTGTGGTATTCCTGAAGCTCCTAGGCCGCTTTCTGTTCTCAAGACATCGGCTTTTCTGCCAAGTTTTGTCTCGCGCTCAAGGACACGGCGGGCAACCATGTCCAGCCATGTTCCACGGCCAACAATCTCGAGGTTCGAGCGCGTCACCATTCCATCCCATCTCTTCTTGTTAGTATACGTTGATTCAGATATTCTTTATAGCAACACAATGTTACGGTACCAAAACCCAGGAAATCAAAGAGCCGTCAAGGAAGTCTGAACTATGGCCTCGAATATCAACCGCACAAAGGCGCTATGGGCGGTCGGAATCGCAGCAGTCATCGGGCTACTGGACTGGTTCTACATGTTCTACATTACATCTTTCACTTTTCAGGTAAGGACACAAACCGTTGATGTGGGTGGCTTTAAGTTCTTGATTCCGATTCAGTGGTTGCCGATTCTCGGAGTCTTTCTAGCGACCTTGGTCGGCTGGTTTGAGGTTTCGGACAAGATATTCCCTAGGCGAAGTGGGCCTGAAATTGACCAGCTCGGATACGCACGTTTGCTCCGTGCAATTGCCTTTTCAGTCTTGACTTTTGTCTGCGTTCTCTACATCCCCTACCTGCTTGGTTCGAATTGGTTTTGGGCCAAGGTAAGTAGGCTCGGGCATAGTATTCCTCAGCTCCGCGATATCGGCCTATCATTACTCAACACGCAAGAGCCTGTAATGACACTTGACCCGCTTTGGCAGTATTCTATATCTCAAGTTCTCGCCACCGCCGCAATGCTGCTGGTCGCTTGGGCATTTAGCAGGACCTCAAGGCGACCAAGAAAGCCCCGGTAGACGCCGAATAGACTCGAGCCTGCCAATAAGGGCTAAAAGCGCCCCTTCTAGGTTTAGTCGAAAGTTAGGACGCGACGGTAAGCCGCATGGCCGATCATTGCCCGCTCTGCCGGAGGCCAAAGAAACCTCCCTCCGAATTCTGTGCCTTCCATTATGCAGCTCAAACTAACCTCGAGGCCGCTTATGCGGTTTGGTGCAAGTCAATCGGCCTTAATTTGACGAAAGAAGAATACTATGCAAGGTTGGAGAAGAGGGACGAAACTGGCGCCGCCGTGAAAGCATTGATCCAGTACCTCCGCAAAAACGGTGGCGTGGCCTAAGTGCCAACAACCCTCATAGTAACTGAGAAGCCAGACGCTGCACTCCACGTGGCGGAAGCATTAGCTAGCGACCAAACACCACATAGAGTTAGCGTCGATGGCGTTCCGTTTTTCGAGGTTCAGGGGGACGGCGGGCGAATACTTGTTTGCTCAGCGCTCGGACACTTGTACGCAGTCGGCGCTAAGGGAAATGAAAAGCGTTCGCAGTATCCAGTCTGGGACTTTGCGTGGATGCCGAAACATCTAGCGGAGCGCGGCCAAGGGAGGCAGGAGAAGTGGATCCAAGCAATTTCCAAAATGTCGAAGGAAGCTGACCGTTTCATAAATGCATGCGATTTCGATATTGAAGGTTCGCTAATCGGCTATACCGTACTCAAATACGCGTGTGGCGGAGCGGACAAAAAAGCGCGCCGAATGAAATTCTCAACTCTGACCGCCAAGGAATTGCGTGACTCGTACCGCAAGATGCTACCTGAGCTTGATTTTCCTATGGCCTACGCGGGGATGTGTCGTCACGAGGTTGATTGGCTCTACGGAATCAATTTGTCCCGCGCGCTCACGCAATCTGCCCTCAAGGCCAGCAACCGATACTTAACCCTCAGCACGGGAAGAGTGCAGGGTCCGACCCTACGTTTCGTGGTTGACAGGGAACGTGAGATCGAGACCTTCGTTCCAGTTCCATACTGGGTGTTAAGAGCACGGGTGGATGTCAACGGCGATGTCATCGAAGCTGAGTACGAGTTCGAGAGGTTGGAAACCAAAGCACAAGCTGAGCAAGCGGTTAGCGATTGCGCCGGGAGGAAGGGGGTCGTTGAGAAACTTGAATCCAGAACGTACCAGTTGTCGCCTCCCACTCCATTTGACCTTTCCGCGCTCCAAAGCGAAGCGTACAGGCATTTTGGCTACAGCCCCCGTGTTTCGCTTAGCATAGCGGAACGCCTTTACTTGGACCAGTTGATCTCCTACCCGCGAACCTCAAGTCAAAAGCTTCCCCCTTCGATTGGCTACGAAGAAATCTTGACGGGGCTGAAGCAGATCAGTGCTTATAGTTCAGGCTCGTCAGGCCTTCTAGCTTCGGGCAGCCTTCGGCCCACCCAGGGAGAGAAGGATGACCCGGCACATCCAGCCGTTTACCCTACAGGTTCTGTTCCGCGAGGAGAACTCGACTCTCGGGGACAGAAGGTTTTCGACTTAGTTGTAAGACGATTTCTTGCCACATTCGGTACAACCGCGACAAAACAAAGCGACAAGGCCACGATGCGAGTCGGGAAACATGCCTTCTTCGTACGTGGTTCACGAATTTTGAAGAAAGGGTGGATCCCTCTCTACGGGCAATACGCCAAATTCGAAGAAATCACACTCCCTCAGCTGACCGAGGGACAGGAGGTTGTAGTGGATGCTGTTTCATTGGAGGAGAAGTACGCTCAGCCTCCGCCTCGCTACAACCCGAGCAGCCTTCTCAAAGCCATGGAGGAAGCAGAAATCGGAACAAAGGCAACGCGTGCTGACATAATTGAAACCCTCTACAAGCGCGGCTATGTGAAGGAGCAGCGGATAAGCGCGACTCCACTAGCATTTCGAGTCATAGAGATTCTGATGGAACATTGCCCCAAGGTTATCGACGTAACCTTCACCCGCGAGCTTGAATCCAAGATGGAGCAGATCGAACATGGAAAACAAATCCGCGAAAACGTGGTCATGGAAACCGTAGCCTACCTTAAGCCAGTAATCGAAGAATTGAAGAGGAAAGAGCAGGAAGTGGGCCAAGAACTCACCGAAGTTATTGATGACATGTGGCTAGCCTCTGTCAGGTTGTTCGTGCCATGCCCACAGTGCGGATCGACCCTAAAGATCGTAAAGAATCCCAAGACGAAGAAGCGCTTTATCGGCTGCGCCGGCAAATGGACGAAGAAATGCGATTTCGGATTATCCTTGCCACAGTTCGGTGCCCTGAAGCTCTTAGAGAAACGTTGTCCCGAATGCGGTTTTCAGCTAATCCAAGTAAAGTCAAGGGGCCGGTACCCAATGATTTCCTGCCCGAAGTGCTATGTGAACAAGCTAAGGAACCTGAAACCAACTGAAACGGTTACCGTTAAGCCCAGAGTAACCAAACAATCATTCAAGAATAGACCTGCCTATACACCTCAAGCGTCTTCCTCGCCACATTATCCCACGTAAACCGCCGGCAAGTTCTCATCCCTTCCTTCGTTAATCTTCGCCGAAGCCGCGCATCTGAAGCAATGCTCTTCATAGATTCTGATAGCGCATCAGGATCCGCTGCTGGAACGAGTAACCCGTTGCGGCCGTTGCGAACGACTTCTGGAATGCCACCGACACGTGTAGCGATTACGGGTGTCTCCGAAGCCATCGCCTCCAACACGGTCATGCCGAAAGCTTCAGCCAGCGACGGGAGGACCAGACATTTCGCCATGCCGAGAATTTTCCAGGCTTCTCTTTGCGGGACTCTGCCAGTAAACTTGACGCGTTCAAGAATGCCGAGTTCTTTAGCGAGATGTACTAGGGATGGATCGACTCCGCCTTCCAGTCGTTCCCCCACGAGCAGCAACGTGTATCTTCGGTGGTTGCCTGCGAATTTCGCAAAAGCCTCTAGAAGGTAACGTAACCCTTTGTGGGCGGTCTGGCGACCGATATACAAGAAAATGTTTCGGCGTTCACGCGAGGGCCGGGATTCATCCACGTTCACTCCGTTGTGTATGACCCGCACCTTGTCCGGGTCAACATTGTATCTCGAAACAAGTTCATGTTTGACGCTGTTTGAGACTGCAATTACCGCTTTCGAGCTTAATGCGAGGTTTTTTTCGGCATTCATTAACCTGCGGTTCATGCCTGCGAATTGTAGATCAAATAATGAAATTGGCTGCTGATGTTGTAGTGTGTCAGAATATTCGGCCCAAACCACATGGAAGGTTGAAACAATTTGTTCCGTCCCTTTGGGCAGAAAAGCATGTGGGACGTGCACGTGGACTAATTCGTGGTCGTTCATTCGAACGAGTCTTAAGCCCGAGAGATATTGAGCAAGAAGTAGAGGGAAGCTCCGCGCGTGAATTCGCGCGAGGTTGTTGATTTCGAATTGTTCAATAGGCCTCCCATAGGTGGCGGTTACCAGCCGAAGGTTGACATTGGGACTCAACCTTCTGCACAGATTTTGGACGTGCGTACCCACGCCCCCCCAGCAGGGAGGATATTCAGATGAGAACATCCTGACGCTCAACCTTCGCCCAAGACCTGATGAGTTTCTCTCTGACTCCACAATTCTCACCGGTTCAATCATCTGGAAAGGCTTATACCAGCTGGAGTTACGCTACGATTCGTTTCGTCACTTGGAAGTCGGCTCTTATGAATTGGTTTCCCGCGAACCTGACCAACCTACAGCAGCTAGTGCTGTTCTTGGTTGCAATGGTCACGGGCCTAATTTCGATTTATGCCTTTAACATCTGGGTTCTGACCATTCTATCGATAAGGGGAAGGAGCAAGGTTGCCGATCCCCCGGCTCTGAATTCATTTCCAAGAGTTTCGGTTCACCTCCCACTCTTCAACGAGGAACGCGTCGCAAAGCGCCTCCTCGACGCTTGCACAAATCTCGATTATCCGCGCGATAAGCTCGAAATTATTGTTGTTGACGACTCGTCAGATGGGACAACGAAGATAGCTCGAGAGTTTGAGGCCAAGTTTCCAGGCCTAGTGAAGGTAATCCACCGAGACGACCGTACCGGGTTCAAGGCTGGTGCCCTTCAACTGGCGATGGAGAAAAGTGACGGGGAATTTATCGCCCTCTTTGATGCTGACTATATTCCGCCACGAAACTTTCTGCAAAAGATGATTCCCTACCTATACGTGGACGACAAAGTCGCGTTTGTCCAGTCTAGGTGGAGTTACCTCGACGGCCAATTCTCCTGGATTGCTAAAGCTATCTCTCTCGCCATCGATGTTTACGCGTTCGTAGATCAGCGGGCTCGGTATGTCGGCAACCTACTTGCCCATTTCAGCGGTACGTGCGGAATTTTCAGAAGGCGAGCAATTGAGAACGCTGGTGGGTGGAGTGCAGACACGCTTGCGGAGGACCTCGACCTTTCAATTAGACTTCATCTGAAAGGTTGGCGCTACATTTACGTCCCAACAGTCGTTTGCCCAGGCGAGATTCCACCGAGCTTTGACAATCTGAGGCATCAACAGTTCCGCTGGGCGAAAGGTTTCTCCGAGTGCTTGCGGAAATACGGCGGCGCAATTGTGCGCAGCAAGCGGTTGAACTTCTTTCAGAAAATGGAGGCCCTCTTACATCTGGGAACCTACTTCATGTGCCCATTGACGATAATTGGCGTTGTTGTCGCCCTATTGTACTACTCCATTTTTCCACCATCGTTCTGGCTGATGGGTTTCTGGAGGAATCAAGTCGCTCTATTGACCTTCTTCCTCTCGCTCGTAATCTATAGCGCGCCGCTAATTGCGTCAGGTGTGACGCTGTCAGAGTTTTCGCAACTTGGGATAACAAAAGCCAGAAGGATACTTCACTTAGGCTACTTAGGTGCACTTGTCTACGGCTTGCTGCTCAGCAACACGAGAGCCGTCATAGAAGGTTTGTTTTCGAGAACCTCGTACTTCTATCGCACACCAAAACTCGGCTCAATTCCCAATGCATCAGAAAGTTAGGCTACGGCTTTGCTTCCGTTTCCGAGGGCGGGGCCGCGAATGGTTTATGCAACATGTCAAGTATCCTGTCGCTCTTGAGCGCATTCCTTCTGTCAATTAACAGAAGCAACGAGAGCGTCAGGAATACTAGGTAAACTACCATTGATGCGTTAAGCATGGCGTTTGGGATGTTCGGATACCATCCGACAACATTAACTGAAAAGATGAGCGCCCAAGCAAAGAGAGCGAACATTAGCGGAAAGCTGAAGATGCCAAGCCAGTACGCCCACTTGGATAGGAAGTACAAGGCGGCCGCGATGACTATTGAAATGCCGCCCAGAACCAATAGATGATAAGCTGCTCTATCGAACAACGCCCAGAAAGCCAACAGATACGCTCCGCCAACAACGTAGAAGACGAGAGGTACCCAGATGCCTGCTGTCCGTTCAGTGAACGTTTCTGTCAATCTCTGCGCCCCACAACTTTTGGGAGTCCTTATTACGCCTAAACATGTGCCATAAAGCTTTGCCAGTCCAAAGCGGTGCAAAATTTCTTGGAAAATCTAACCTTTCACACCTCAAAGATTGATAATTTCTCAGGTTTCTCAAAACCATTAGACGAAGCGCGCTACGTGGTGGTAGGCGTTCCATACGATCACACAAGTACGTATCGAGCGGGGTCGCGTTTCGCCCCACGAACGATTCGCGATGCATCATTGAACATTGAAACCTACAGCCTCCGAACAGGAGTCGATATCGAAAACGTTCCAATACACGATGCAGGAGACCTGCATATAGTCGATAATGTTTCTGAAACACTCGACCGGCTCAGTGGGGTTACAAAGGACATTCTAACCCTAGGCAAGATGCCAGTCATCATCGGCGGGGAACACACAATCACTCAAGCCCCAGTCCGTAGCCTTCCGCACCCTGTGGGGGTTGTTAGTTTTGATGCCCACGGCGACCTGAGGGGTGAATATGGTGGCGGAAAATTATCCCACGCCACAGTCTTGAGGCGCATTACCGAGATTGTTGGGACAGATGGCGTTTTCGTGTGCGGTCTGCGAGCCCTATGCAAAGAAGAGGTAGATTTTATTGAACTGGAGAAAGTCCAGACGATGACGCCTTGGGAAATTAGGGAGAAAGGCTTAGCCAAAGCGACAGAACGCATCAAAGCCTTTACTCAAAAGTTCAAACACACATACCTTACTATCGATACTGATGTCTTAGACCCAGCCTTCGCACCCGGGGTCGCAAACCCTGAATTCGATGGCTTAACGCCCCAGGAACTCCTAACACTAGCCACAGCTGTGGTTGACGAAAAAATGGTCGGCTTCGACCTCGTGGAGGTATGTCCAAACTATGATACCGGCGTCACTTCCGTAGCTGCCGCACGCCTTATCTTCGAAGTCATCGCCAAAGCAGAGAAATCAAGAAAGCACTAGTCAATTCTTTGCAATTTCGCTATGAAGTACCCGTTACATTCGTGTATGTGCGGGTAGAACCTCTGGCACAGATCAAAGCCCCTCAATCCAATGGAACCCAAGAACGGCATTTGCCGCACTACTTTGAAGTCTGGATTTTTCCTTAGAAATTCTTCGATTACACATTCATTCTCTTCTGGCAAGATGCTGCAAGTACAATAAACGAGGGTTCCGCTAGGATTAACATAATCCGATGCGTTTTGAAGGATGGAGTATTGCCTCAATCCGTACTCCCTTACGCGCGTCGGGGTGAGCTTCCATTTTCCGGCGGGGCTCCTTGCAAACACTCCGCTGTTTGAGCATGGTGGGTCGACTATAACAACATCAGCGCTTGTCTTCAGGGGAAGCCTTCTAGCGTCAGCGCGGATGGGTCTGGCAATCTCGCATCCGCACCGCTCCATTTCCTTCTTCCAATACGCGAGTCTGCGGCCTGAAACGTCGACCGAATAGATTTGGCCTCTATTCTGCATCTGGGCAGCTGCGTGGGTGGTTTTGTTCCCAGGTGCAGCGCATAAGTCTATGACGATTTGCCCAGGCTTTGGGGAAGCGACGAGGCCGGCCGTAATGCTCGCCAAATCTTGCACAACTACTCCACCTGATTTAATGAGCCTGGACGGCTGGCCCTTCATTCCCAAACGGAAGACGCCATCGACGCCTTCGACCTTCAACCCTCCTAACTCTGCCGTAATTTCCGCTGCTTGACTAACGGGCTTCAGCGAGTTCAGTCGCACGTAAGCAGGCATGGTGTGTAAATCCCGGCGCAGAATTCGGAGAGCAAAACTTCTTCCGAAAACATTCACAAGCCGTTCTACGAACCAAACAGGATGGCAGGTTTCCAGGGAAAGTCTTTCGAATTCAGGTAAGGCATCTTTGGTAACCCTTCTTCCCGCAACGATTAGGGCGATTTGTTTCTCATAGACGCGGAGTTCCCTCCAACCCAAAATTTGCCGGGCCAATTCCACTTGGCGTTCCAGGTCGCTTTGGCGCGTCCCATCAACATACTTGAGGTATGCGATAATTCTCAGGAAGCTCCCTATGCCGTGCGGGGTCCTGTCGATCTCATCCTTGGAGACTACTTGTGAAATCAAATAGTCAAGTCGGTTTTGGAATCGCGTTGTCTCCATGATGAGCCGGTACGCTTGGCGAAGTTCATTCGTTTCCTTAACCTCCATCTGGTCAGCGGCCTTGAAGAGGGCGGTTCTCTCTCCGATGCCTGTGTAAGCCATCCAGCTCAGGGCTTCAATGGATACTGCGAGAGAATTCTTCATCAAGGTCATACAACCCCTTTATCGCTAGTTCAACAGGCAATTATTTAGAGCGAGCGTCGCTATTCCGTTAAGATAGTGTCCGCTCAATATGTTGTATAGTGCGCCGTCGAAGATGTTGAAGTTTTGTTCAAACAACCCTGCCAGCAGACCCGACAAGAAAACTCGTCCACATCACAGGAAAGTACGGAACACACACGATCGGATTCGATAGCGCAAACGGCGGTTGGATCAGAGCTGATTTTGGTCTACGAGGTGTGCGACGGAAAATCTGACGGAAAATGTAAGAGTATATAAAGGGAACGCGCTTGCCCAGTTTCGGGACTAGACCCTAGATGTCTCCCTATCTGAAATATGCGTTCAAACCGGGTTTTGCGACTAATCTTCAGCTCATAACTTCTGATAATGAGGCTGATGAAATAGAGGCCTAGCCTATGTCGAAAACACTTGAAAGCTACTTTACGGAAAAGCGCGAGGAGACCAAGCCGGCCCCGAGGCCTCTGGTCAAGCGGCAGAGCCTAGTCTTCTCGCCAGCAACGCCAACGTCAATTCCACCATCATACTTGGTATCCATAGGCTATGACGGGGATCTCAAGAAATGTTTTCTCCGTCTTTACGAACCAAAGTCGCATAAAATCTATTTTTGGTTTGACGATTCGGGTCACAAACCTTACTGTTACAGCAAGCAGTCGGTCGGAGAACTTCAGAGAGTGGAAGCAGTAGCGAGGAACCCTGGGTTCGACCATTTCGACGAGGAAACGAAGTTTGACGCGCTCAGAAGTGAGTATGTTAAAGTAACAAAAATCGTTGCCAAAGACCCACTGACAATCGGTGGAAAACCTACCGGTTCAATGCGCGACGCCATAACCGCTTGGGAAGCGGACATAAAGTATGTCGAGAATTTCATCTATGACCGCGAGCTCGAACCTGGCATGATGTACGAGTATAAAGACAAACAGTTGGCCGCGCTGAAATACCAACTGCCAGAACAAGCAGCCATGGAGATTGACAGCCTGTTCCGGGATGAATCTCAAGAGTACAGGGGCCTAGCAAGAGAATGGATGCGGCTGCTTGAGTGCCCCGTACCAGAATACAGGAGGGCGGCCGTTGACATCGAGGTTTTTCAGGCCGTTGAGTCACGTATTCCCGATCCAGAATTATCGGAACAACCAGTAATCTGTGCAAGCCTAGTGGGATCCGACGGCGCCAAACGCGTACTCCTCTTACGACGAGAAGGGACTCCTGAGGGTCAGGCTTCGTTACCAACCGGCGTTGAATCGGAATTCTATGACACAGAGGAAGAATTGTTAATCTCACTCTTCCAAGCTTTTCTGGATTATCCGATAGTGGTCACATTCAACGGTGACGATTTTGACCTGAAATACCTCTACCACCGCGCGCAAAGGTTGGGTTTCAGAAATGAAGAAATACCAATCGAGTTAGGTCGTGACGTCGCATTTCTCAAGTATGGTGTCCATATAGACCTCTACAAGTTCTTCTTTAACAGGTCTATCCAAATTTATGCGTTCGGTCAGAAGTACCGAGAGAACACGCTGGACGCTGTCGGCGCAGCGCTAATCGGCACTCCAAAAGTGGAAATAGAATCAGTTTCGAAAGCATCCTACAAGGAATTGGCCGCCTACTGCTATCGTGACTCCGAAATTGTCCTCAACCTAACTTCATTCAACGAAGAGTTGGTCATGAAGTTGATGACGGCGATATCACGAATTAGCTACATGACGCTGGACGATGTCTCAAGGCAGGGGGTGTCAGGTTGGATTCGAAGCATACTGTTCTGTCACCACCGCAAACGCGGATACTTGATTCCTAGGAGAGACGAGATTCTAGAGGTTAAAGGCCAAACGGCTACGGAAGCTGTGATTAAAGGCAAGAAGTACAAGGGCGCTTTAGTTGTTGAACCTAAACCAGGCGTCCATTTCAACGTCGCCGTCCTCGACTTCGCATCACTGTACCCTTCTATCATCAAGGTCTGGAACCTCGGCTACGAGACCGTTCGCTGTCCACACGGGGACGAGGCTTGCAGGAAAAACCTAATCCCAGGAACGCCCCACTGGGTCTGCAAGAAGAAGCGAGGACTTGAAAGCCTACTGATAGGTTCGCTTAGGGACCTTCGAGTTGGCAGGTACAAAATCAAGTCGAAAGACCCTTCCTTACCACCGAACCTGAAGAGTTGGTACAAAGTCGTATCCGATGCGCTGAAAGTGGTACTAAATGCCTCCTACGGTGTCTTCGGCGCCGATAATTTTGCATTGTATTGCCCGCCTGTAGCCGAGGCCACTGCCGCAATAGGCAGGCACGTTATAACTCAAGCATTGCAGAAAGCGCAGGAACTTAATTTGGAAGTTTTCTACGGCGACACGGATTCCATATTTCTTCAAGGTCAGGATAAAGCCTCGCTTAACAAGCTTATAGAATGGTCTACCGGCCAGCTCAGGATGGAGTTGGAAATTGACAAGATCTATCGTTACCTTGCGCTTAGTTCAAGGAAGAAGAACTACTTCGGCGTTCTGCCCGATGGAAGCGTAGACATCAAAGGATTGACAGGGAAAAAGCGGCATATTCCAGAGTTCTTGCACGGCGCCTTTTACGAAATGGTTTCGGCCCTGGCCGAAGTCAAATCGCCGGAAGACATCGACATTGCGAAAGCGAAGACAATTGAAATCGTGAAACGCAGTTATGTGAGACTGCGGAACAGGGAATACACGCTCCACGAACTCGCCTTTTCAATGATGATGAGCAAAACCCCGGAACATTACACAAAAACGACCCCGCAGCACGTGAAAGCGGCTAAGCAATTACAACAAGCCGGCGCAGAAATGAAACCAGGCGATATCATATCTTTCGTAAAGGTACGAGGCGAGCCCGGAGTTAAGCCCGTGCAGCTTGCTAGGCTGGAAGAGGTAGACACTGAGAAATACATCGAATACATCCGGGGCACATTTGAACAGGTACTTGACGCTTTAGGAGTGGAATTCGAAGATTTGGCAGGCGTAAAGAAACTGGAATCCTTCTTCAACGGGTGAATAAATTGATTCAGATAATCGGGCTAAGAAAGATTCCGCTCACCAGACGCGGGGACAATATAGCCGATCAGATCGTTAACGCAGCCAGAGAGGAAGGCGTTCAAATCTCAGATCACGACGTCTTGGTAATCGCGCAGAAAATTGTCTCCAAAGCGGAGGGAGGCGTTGTAGATTTGAAAACGATCAAGCCTACGGGAAAAGCAGAAGAAATCTCCAAGGCCTGCGGCAAGGATCCCAGACACGTGGAAACAATTCTGAGAGAAAGCGCGAAAATCGTGCGGCAGAAGGGCCCACATATTATCGTGCAAACTCGCCATGGTTTCATCTGTGCGAACGCCGGTGTCGACAGGTCGAATGTTGAAAATCCTGATTCAGTGGTTGTACTCCCAGTCGACCCCGACAAATCAGCGCGCGAAATAAGGGAACGAATCAGAGAACTCACAGGCCGAGACGTGGCTGTAATCATCTCCGACACATTCGGGCGCGCCTGGCGAAATGGGCAAGTAAACGTAGCGATAGGCGTGGATGGATTACGGCCTATAATTGATTACCGTGGATCCAAAGACATGTTCGGCTACGTTCTTAATGTAACCCAAGTGGCCGTGGCGGATGAACTGGCTTCGGCCGCCGAATTGGTGATGAAGAAACGAGATGGCGTTCCGGTCGCAATCATAAAGGGCGTCGATTACGCACGCGGCAAGGGCTCAGTTCGTGACCTCATACGGCCCGAGGAAGAGGACCTGTTTCGCTAATTCACCGCTATCCAATATGCTTTGAGAGGGACCCTTCGCAAGCTTAATTATTCCTAGACCTTTGTCTAGCTGAAACGGTGTCCTGCATGGAGTCAGTTAAGCCGCCGGTGCCTGTTCAAGTTGCTGACGTCCTGGCTTTCTCGCGGCTCGCACTAGGGTTAACGGAAGGGTCGCAAATCCTCTGGTACTTCAAATACAAAGGAAAACATGTTTTGGGACTGTTCACAGCATACATGTACTGGGAAGGCGACCTCCCAATATTGGCCTACGCCTATTCGGATACCCCGCCGAAGGCGTTCCTGGCCTACAGAAGTGACTCAGTGAAAGGTGAAGAGTGGATTTTCACCGACGATGTAGATGATACTCGTTTCCGGTACGCTTCCTTCGTTAATTTGAAGACTGTTCCAGAAGCCTTCGCGCAGAGCCTGGACGGCAAATCACCCGAATTGACTCCGCCAATGCTCGCTGAAGTCGACGACCTCAAGTCAATCGCAAGAATCCTGCTCCCCCTATCGCTCCGGGAGGGAACACTATTTCCGCTGTGGCACTTCATGCGGGGAAAGAAGCATATTATCGGTACATGTATTCCCTTCGAACATTACTACGAAGCAGACGCCCTGCCCGTCTTCTTTTACGTCTCCCAAGATGAAGCCCCTGAAAAGAGTTTCATAAAGTACATCGCGGTCAAACCAAACGGCGAGAAAGTTGAATACTCAAACAACACAAGCGACGCCAAATACTTCTACGCAAAACTTGTCGACGTGAAGGACATGCCGATTTTTCCCAAGTGACTGCGAGTTTCATGGATTTTATTAGCCCCTCCGCCCACTTTCCATGGAGGTAGCTGGGTGTCTTTTAGCGAGAAGATACGGAAAACTGCTGAAGCCAATAGGAGCAGAACAGTTCTCGCATTAGATTTGGAAGAACACGACCCAAAGCAGCTAGCGATGAAAAGTGAGAAGCTTCTTCAGAAGGTCGGCAAGCACATCTGCGCGGTCAAGATTAACCGTCAACTGGCCATGTCATTAGGCATGCGGGGTGGGGTTGACAGGGTCGTCGAATTGGCACACGACCTGGCGCTGCCTGCCATAATGGATGCGAAGCTAAACGACGTCGGCCACACGAACGAATTCATGGCGCGGTCATTCTTCGACATAGGTTTCGACGCTATCATAGCGAGCCCCGTTGCTGGATGGGAAAACGGGTTAGACAAAGTGTTCGCCCAGGCTAATTCACGCGGAAGGGCAGTTATACTTCTAGTCTACATGAGTAATCCAGGCGCCGAGGCCTTCTACTCAATGCTTGGCGTGCACGGGCGAGAGGCACCAAAGCCGGTTTTCGAACTTCTGGCAGGGATGGCGATCCAATGGAAGGCACAAGGCGTTGTAGTCGGAGCTACCAAGCCTGACATAATTTCACGAGTCCGTGAACTGGTTGGGCCAGGAATGGGGATTTACAGCCCGGGCGTCGGTGCCCAGGGAGGCGATCCTAGAAAGGCATTGGATGCCGGTTCAACTTACCTTATAGTAGGACGAGCGATTTACGGGGCTCCGGAACCTGAAAAGGCGGCTATGGAGTTCCAAGGCTTAGTCTCGTAATCCATCCTAGCTTGTCGCCTATATGCTTCTGTACCGTGCCACAGCGAACCAAATGCCAAATCTGTGCATGAGGCCGGTATGGATTTCAAGCCCCTTCTTTAACCACCGTCTTACTTGGAATGTGTCAACTCCAAGACCAAGACTTTTATTTACCTACAATTGTAGCCGACTACTAGTGTTTTCTCATGGGTGGGGCAAAAAAGAAGAACCTAGCGCAGATGGAGAAACAACAGGTTCAACAGGACTCCGGCAAGAAACCTGAACCAGCAAAGAAATCAAAAGGAAAGACAGGGGCAGAGAAGAAGACCGCAGGAATAAACCTTCCAAATTTCGACGACCCCAAATTCACCGGTGAACTCTCAAAGATGACAGCCCTCACTCCCTACGCAATTGCCACGCAGTTCAACGTAAGACTTAGCGTTGCGAGGGACATCCTCGAGGAACTGGAGAGGCGCCGCCTAGTCAAATCGGTTGGCGGCAACGCGAGGATCAAAATCTACAAGCTAGCAGCAGCCTAGACTTTCTCAACGCGTATTTTTGTACCACTCTTCAGCTTCGCGAATAACTCCAGGTTACTAGTTATCTTTCCAACTAAATTGACGGGGCTGTAAGGCTGTGTTGCGCCGTAGAAGACGCACAAAGCTGAACCCATAGGCCAGTATGCAATAGTCCCAACGTCAACGTTGCTCTTTGCCTTCTCAACGCCTAGCCTCACAGGAGTTTCGAAATAGATTTCTTCCTTCCATCTTGCCGCGCGTCCTTCAAAAGGTAAAGCCTTCGCCAAATTATCGACAGTCATTGGACTCTGAAAACGAATTAATTCACCTTCGGCTTCGCCGAAACCTTCTGCAACCAATCTGACCTTGTAACGGCTTACGTCGCTTTCCTGCGGTTTAGCAGTCAGTTCAGTAGGTGGTAACGAACTGGTCGACATGGATTTTTTCCTCTACGAAATCACTGGTCGTCGGAGAATCGCATTTGGGCTTGCCTTCTTAAAAATTGGACGTGCCACAGCCCCGTTATGCCAAAAGACCTCGAAATGTATAGTTTTCTGACAAAAAGGATAACTACCACCATTTTCTAGCCGCCCGAGAGGCATCGTGACTTGAGCGGTCGTATTCGAACAATAATAATGGGCGCCGCTGGAAGAGACTTCCACAATTTCAACGTGTATTTCAGGAACAACCCAGACTACGAAGTTGTCGCCTTTACTGCCACACAGATTCCGGGAATCGAGGGACGCACATACCCAACCGATCTTTCTGGGAAAATGTATCCGAACGGCATCCCAATTTTCCCGGAAGATGATCTGTCCAAGCTCATTAAAGAGAAGAACATCGACTTGGTCGTATTGGCTTACAGTGACCTCTCGTACGACGAAGTTATGCACAAAGCCTCCCAAGTCCTTGCATGCGGTGCAGATTTCAGGTTAATGGGACCCAAAACCACGATGCTCAAGTCAAGGTTGCCAGTGATCTCTGTCTGCGCGGTAAGAACCGGCGCTGGCAAGAGTACGGTCTCGCGCTCTGTTTCCAAATCCCTAAAGAAAATCGCGGGCAGAGTTGTCGTCATTCGACATCCAATGCCATACGGAACTCTCTCGAAGGAGGTTTGCGAACGTTTCGCGACATACGACGACATGAAACGCTATGAGTGCACTATTGAAGAGCGTGAGGAATACGAACCTCACATCGACATTGGCAACGTTGTATACGCAGGCGTTGACTACGAGAAGATTTTGCGTGAGGCTGAGAAGGAGGCAGATGTGATACTATGGGACGGCGGAAACAACGACCTGCCTTTCTACTATCCGGACCTTCAGATCGTGGTTGTCGACCCGCAACGCCCCGGGGATGAAGTTCGATATTACCCTGGGGAGGCTAACCTAAGAATGGCCGACGTTGTCCTCATAAACAAAGTCGACTCTTCAACACCCGAAGCCATAGAGACTGTTCGGAAGAACGTGAAACGCGTGAGGCCTGAGGCGAAGGTTGTCGAAGCAGCCTCTGAAATTCAAGTTGACGACATCGCACACATACGCGGTAAGAGGGTGGTTGCAATTGAGGACGGGCCTACAGTTACCCATGGCGGATTAAAGGAAGGAGTCGGTGCCCTAGCAGCAAGGAAATATGGTGCAAAGGAACTTATCGACCCCAGACCATTCGCCGTAGGGTCGATCAAGCGAATCTACGAGAAGTACCCTCACCTCGGCCAAGTATTGCCAGCCATGGGATACGGTGAGAAACAGATCAAAGAACTGGAACAAACAATCGCAGCGATCGATTGCGATTCACTCATCTACGGGACCCCGATTGATTTGAAGAGAATTATGAATATACCGAAACCTGCAGTTAGAGTCCGGTACGAGATTCGCGAAACTACGAAGCCGACACTGGAGGAAATCCTCAGTTCAATGCCCATTTTGGTAACGGCAAAGTCACGTTAGAACTCGCTTCACCGTATCGAAGATATAATTCAACTCGGCATCGGTGAGCCTCGGGTGCACGGGCACTGAAAAGACCTGCCTACAAGCTTTCTCAGTCTCAGGAAGAGGTCGGCGTGACGTCGTGCGTTCACGGTATAGCGGGAGGAGGTGCAAAGGAGATTCATAATACACCGCAGCCTCGATGTTCCTTGACCGAAGCTTTTCGATGACCTTATTGCGCTTCCCCGCATTCGCGCCATGCAACCTAAGCGTGTAAAGATACCAAGCACTCTTCCTGCCCTCCGGCTCCTTAGGCGGCAATACCTTACCTAGAACTCCAAGCTTCTCTCCTAGAAATTCCGCGTTCTTTCTTCTTTTCTCCAAGAAAGAAGGCAGTTTCTTCAATTGGGCGGTCCCCACGGCGGCAAGTAATTCCGTCATCCTGTAATTGTTTCCGACCATCACCGGCCAGTACGGGCGTTCTTCCCCGTGAGACCTAATCATCCGTAATCTCTCAGAGTAATCATCATCATTAGTAGTGACCATGCCGCCCTCGCCCGTGGTCATGTTCTTCCCTGCGTACATGCTGAAACATGTCATGTCACCGATGGATCCAATCTTGGACCCATTGTATTCAGCGCCGTGGGCTTGAGCAGCATCCTCAATCAATGTTACTCCCCGATCTCTGGCCAGTTTCTTCAGTGGGTCCAAGTCCGCCGGCAACCCGTATAGATGAACCGGCATGATGACTTTCGTATTCCGCGTCATCACGGCCTCGACCGTCTCGGCAGTTATTGTATAAGTGTCAGGATCAATGTCGGCAAAAATTGGTTCACCCCCCGCCATCAGGACAACCTCCGCGGTTGCATGAAACGTAAAGGATGGAAGAATCACTTCGTCCCCTGGCTTAACGCCAGCGATGACGACGGCGGAGTGAAGGGCAGCAGTACCGGTGTTCAAAGCCACGGCGTGCTTGGCGCCGACATAATGCGCGAATTCTTTCTCGAATTCTAAGACCCGAGGGCCCATTCCACTCTTCTCAGTTAGAATGCCGCTCTTCAAAACCTCTGTCGCTGCGTCAATCTCCTCCTTACCGATGCTTGGTTGGTTTATTCGAATTAGGTCGCGCATAATGATCGTCTCGAGGTCGGGTTCGGTGTCTACTGGAGCGTTCACCTAAAGGTATTGCTGGGGATGGAACGAATTCAGGGGCCGATATGGAAAAGGTTTCGGTTTCCGCTGAACGTTAGGGACATAAACCTTCAACTGAGAATTGCTGAGATGTCAATCCCGAAATAATGCCGCAGGCCACCGCTTGCAAGGTTATTGGATCTTCGGTAACCACGGCTAACCAGATTTGATACATCGGGAGAGCATCAGGCTTGTGGGCATCAACGTTCAAGGTGAGACCGAATGGTTGACCGTCAAAGGAACTGCAATGGGCGGTTAGTTCGCCAAATGATGAGTTGAGCGAGCCAGTTTCTAAGCTATGCATACGAAAAATCGAGTACCAAACGAGAGGTAACGGCCCTGAAAATTGAGTCTACCAAACGGCAAGGTACCAGAGCCAGCAACAATAACCTTATATGAAATTGCTTTTTGTTGGAGAGTGGTTCAGGTTAGCGGAGGCTTTGAGGTTTGTCGGCGATTATCGGTGGGCAGCGGGCCCAAATACTCAAGGAAGGGACTTCTAGCACCCAGGGGCGCGAAGCTCAACACGCCGATATTATGGCTGCCATGGTCATCGCAGAGTCGATCCGTTCTTCTCTTGGCCCAAAAGGCATGGATAAGATGCTCGTGGATGGTTTCGGTGACGTCACTATCAGCAATGACGGTGCAACGATTCTCGACGAGATGGATGTGCAACACCCCGCAGCAAAAATGATGGTGGAAGTCGCCAAAACACAAGATGACGAGGTAGGAGACGGAACCACCACTGCCGTCGTCTTAGCTGCTGAACTACTTTCGAAGGCACAGGTCTTAATGGACAAGAATGTCCATCCAACGGTAATTGTTGACGGCTACCAGATAGCGAGCGAGAAGGCGCTCGAGTTCATGCGCAAAATCGCAACTAAGGTCAATCCGACCGACAAAGTGATGTTAAAGAAAATCGCGAAAGTCGCCCTCGCCTCAAAGTTAGTGGCAGAGCACAAGGACTTCATTGCGGACCTTGCCGTCAAGGCCGTTCTTCATGTAGTTGAGAAGGCGGGAACCAATTACAAGGCTGATCTTGACGACATCAAGGTCGAAAAGAAACCAGGGGGATCCTTGACCGATACAGCGCTCATCCAAGGTGTAGTGCTCGACAAAGAGGTTGTTCACCCCGGAATGCCACGCCGAGTTGAGAATGCAAGAATTGCGCTCTTGAATTGTCCGTTCGAAGTAGAGAAAACTGAGTTCGACGCGAAACTAAACGTCAAGACTCCAGATCAAATGAAAGGTTTCCTTGACGAGGAAGAGAAGATTCTGCGGGGGATGGTGGAAACTGTGGTGTCCAGCGGGGCGAACGTGGTCATTTGCGAGAAAGGTATCGATGATATGGCGCAGCACTTCATGGCCAAGAAGAATGTGTTGGCCGTTAGGCGTGTGAAAGAATCTGACATGGAAAAGCTCGCTAAGGCCACAGGTGCGACTATCCTCACGCAACTCGAAGACTTGAAGGCGTCTGACTTAGGGCGGGCAAACCTAGTAGAAGAACGTAAGGTTTCAGACGATAAGATGACGTTTGTCGAAGGATGCAAGAACCCGAAGGCAGTCAGCATCCTCGTTCGAGGAGGGACCGAGAGGGTTGTGGATGAAGCGGAGCGCGCGATTCACGATGCGTTATGCGTTGTTCGCGATGTTGTGCTGGAACCCCAGGTTGTCGCCGGTGGCGGAGCTCCCGAAGCCGAGGTAGCACGAATGCTTAGGAGCTATGCTCAGAGATTGTCGGGGAAGGAGCAATTGGCGGTTCAGGCCTACGCTGATGGATTAGAGATTATTCCATTGACCCTAGCCGAAAACGCTGGGATGGACCCGATTAATTCCCTAATGGAAGTTAGGTCGAAACATCAATCCAAATTAAAATCGGTTGGGATCGACCCGTTCAAGGGGAAGGTCTCAGACCTTGCAAAACTCGAAGTTTATGAGCCCCTATCCGTTAAGGTGCAGGCTCTGAAATCCGCTGGCGAAGCCGCCGCCATGATTCTGAGGATTGACGACATCATAGCGGCGTCAAAGTCAAAGGAAGCGCCCAAGGGGCCAGAAAAAAGTGCCAAAGAAGAAGGAGAAGGCGAGTCCTAGGAAAACGATTCAGCTCATCGGTCCGAAGAAACTAACGCGTTTTGAACGCGCTCGGATCGTGGGTGCGAGAGCTCTACAAATATCCATGGGTGCGCCTGTACTCTTGGATGTACCCGAATCGATTAAGTCGCCGATAGAACTTGCCGAACTTGAACTTCAGGAAGGAGCACTTCCTATTAGCATTCGACGAGCCCTGCCAGACGGAACCAGCCTGAACATCCCACTCAAGACACTCCTTGAAGGCGAGCGGGAAGAAGCGGAACTATAGTTTGGCAGAGTCGCCAAGTTCAACAGACGAAAGAAGACTTTGGCTCTTCGCTTTCCTAATTCTTTTGCTCGTCTCCGCATGGATGCTATCAATGCGCCTTTTGAACAGTGCATTCTTGGCTTTGGATTTCGAGGCTTCACTCATCTATTTGCCCACATTACTTGCGGGCCTAATTGCGCTCTACCTTTCCTTGAAAACGAAACCTAGTCAGTAGATATGGCAGCGATATTCATGTTGATTGTTAGTTTTGACAAGTGGGCCCAAAGAGCTGCCTCAACGCTGCGGCTTCGAGTCATGTGTTTGTAGTCCGCGGTTTTCTGTAGGGCTAGGTAATGTGTTGCGGTTAGGTGGAGTTGCATTCGGAACCTGCGGGGGAAGCCTGTGATTCGTTTGCGATGCATCCGCCCCTGTGGGTTGAGATGTAGCCTATTGGCAGGCGAGATGATGCCGTTTCGGCTTGCATAATAGCTCCATTCCAATCCTGGCTGGGTCCTCGCTTCCCTGAATGAGGCCTATGGTCCACGGCCCTACCCATATGTTGGGTAGGCCAAGATCGGTCCTGAGTAGAATGGCACAGTAAATCGGGGCGGGGAATGACGGGCAGAGCATATCGGGCAATAGGCATTTCCAAAAATGTACCGTTTGCAGCTCAGGCAGATCGGTACTCCACACATGGCACAATTGGTCTGGCTCGGAAGCCAAGGGTGGTAAACGCAACCCCCAGACCGTCCAAAGGGCTGGAGTAAATCCATCACTGTCTCCGTGCGTTCAGGGACCTCATGGGCGGGGGGAACTACGACTGACTGGCCGCATCTCAAACAGTAGTTGGCTATGTCTCTGTTTTCAGCTCCGCACACTGCGCACTTGACCAATCCGTTCACACAACATGAACTGCGCGCGAGGAAGATAATATTACCTCAGTTTCTCCGCAGTTTGAAATTCTTATGAGGGCGGAGATCTCAACTTGCAGTCGAGGTCGACATGTCGCTGACCAGTTGTCCGAGATGCGGTGGCCCCCTTGAGTTTATCTCGGGCAGCAAGACAAGGTCGAAATGCGGGAATTGCGGTTTCTACGACGATTGTTGCTAGGTGAATATGATGCGGTACGAGGAAGTTCTAGATTATGTCCAACGACTGGTCGGGGAGGGCGACAGGATGCAAGAATGGGTCTATGCAAAGTCACAGGAACTAAGAGACCTGGGAGTTTTCCCAATCGACCCCACAAGGGGACGTTTCTTGGAATTGCTGGCTAGGATGACAAGTCCTAACCGGGTCCTCGAGATTGGCTCAGGGGCCGGCTACAGTGCGCTCTGGTTCATGAAAGGCATGGGTGGAAAGGGGAGGTTGGATGCGATCGAAGTTAACCCAGAAGTTGTAGAAGTTCTGCGGGGTGTCACGAAACGGGCAGGTTTGCAAGGACGCATTCGGATTTATCATGGGCCAGCCTTGGCGATGCTTCGCAAAATGAGTGGGCCTTACGACTTAGTCTTCATAGACGCCGACAAGGACGAATACCCTACCTACTTGAGCCACGCTCTTAGACTAACCAAGGCGAGAAGCACTATCTTGGCGGATAATATGCTGTGGAGTGGCGCCACTATCCATGGTGATACGCGTAAGGTAGGTGTACGTGGAATAATGGAATACACAAAGCGCATCTTCGCTGACAAGAGATTGTCCAGCATAATCATCCCACTAGGAGACGGACTGGCGGTAAGCTATCGAATCAAATAGTCCGAAGTTCTCCGATAAGCCCATAAACCCGACAGGGTTCGGAGCAGACGCGTTCACGTCGATGCTAAGGATCACTAAGACAGGGGCACTGAAGGTGTCCCTGTTCGGAATCGTCACTGTAATCATAGTAGAAGGCTTCGCGGCGATATCTACGGGAAGCCTTGCTCTTCTAAGTGATTCCGCCCATGCTTCCTTCGATGCATTTTCCACTTTGATCTTGCTGGTCGCAACGAGTCTCTCGTTGAAACCTGCGGATGAAGACCACACTTACGGCCACGGCAAATTTGAATCCCTAGGCGCCCTCATTGGTGGATTTGTCCTTTTAGTTCTAGCAATAGGCATCGTGGCCGCAGCAGCATTTCGTTTGAGCGTTGGAGGGGCGATTCACCCCACTCTATTCGGGTATGCGGCAGCGGGATACACAATCGGCATAGACATCTTGAGGCTAGCAGTATTGACCTCGGCATTGAAGACGGGGAGCCTATCGGTCCGAGCCGACCTTTACCATGCGGTGGCGGACCTCTTTTCCACTTCACTCGTCTTTGTTGCATTAGGCTTAGCCACCTTAGGTTACGTTGTGGGCGACACGGCAGTATCACTCGTGCTCGCGACATTGCTCGGGTATCTGAGCAGTCGGCTGATTTACGCATCAGTACTCGACCTAAGTGACGCCGTATCGGGCAAACTCGTTCAGTCAATCCTTCGCGAAATTCGGAAGACGGAGGAAGTGCTCAAAATCAAGGAACTCCGCGCGCGCCGCGTTGGGCAGGTAACCTATGTGGACGCTGTAGTTGCTGTTTCACCGTTTGCAGGAATTGCAGATGCCGACACGATCGCTTCAAAGATTGAAGATAATGTCACGAAACTCCTAGGTAAATCGTCAATTCTGATTCACTTAGAACCTTTAGAATGGGACATACCGCTTGAGTTGAAGATTCGGCACGCAACAAGCCGGGTTGAAGGCGCCCGAGGCCTCCATAACTTATCGGTAACCAAGATAGACAACTGGTTGTACGTGACGCTTCACGTTCAGGTCGATCCTTCATTGCCACTTGAGAAAGCGCATGGAATAGCAGAGTCCATAGAGGAGGGAATAGAGAAATCTGTGCCGGAAGTGCGTCAGGTTACGGTTCACCTGGAACCATCGATGCCTGAGAGCAGCAAAGGCACTATCGTTGACGACAGATACATATCGGAAAGAATCAGGTCAGTGGTGCAAGCATACCCGGATGTAATTGAAATCAGCGCAATCACGACCTATGCAACCGAAGGCAAATTGCACATCAACGTTCGCTGTTTGTTCGCACGGGAGGCCCCTATTTCAGAACTACATAAGATGATATCACAAATCGAAGAGAGCGTGAGGCAAAAAATCAGTAATGCAATTGTAACAATACATCCTGAGCCTAGCCCAGGGTAGGCTTCCGTGATAGGGAAGATGTGACTCCTTTTCGGACAAACTAGTTCAGGAGTTTCGTCATCACGTAGGCGTCGAATCCGTCGAAGTAGTAGTGTGGAATTGTGCGAGTGATCTCAAAGCTCATTTTCTTGTATAGGTTGATGGCTGCCAAGTTATTAGTTCTAACCTCGAGGTAGCATTCATCAGCGTGATGTGCTGATAATGCTGATAGTGCTTGCTCGACGAGTGAGTAACCGATTCCTAGGTTCCTAAAGTCTGGCATAACTGCCACGGAAATGATGTGCCCTTTTCTTGCAAACCTTAGTTTCTTCAAGTCTGAGAAACCATGTTCTAGGCGGCACATTATGTAACCCGTGACTTGTCCTTGAGACTCCGCTACTAGGAAAGTTTCCGGAAGCGTGTTGTACGTGTCAATGAAGAAGTAGGCCGCGTAATTTTCAGGTAAGCAGACGCGATTAATGTTGATGACCGCCTCAACGTCTGCTGGACTGAACCGCCTGAGTGTGTAATTCTGAATCAGCAAAGCGCTACTCGAATTTTCCATGCAACTGTCGAGTATATGATTCTATCTGCGCCTTTGGACAACGATTTCGAGAATACGTTTAAATGACGAATTTCGGGTATGCGCAGGAAACCAGAAGGACAGCCGAGTGACCGCCAAACCAGCACCCGTAATCGAGGCACCCCCGCCGTCCTTCCCAATTGATTTCGGTTCGCTACGCAACATGGTCGAGTATCGCTTTACCCTAATGGATGCTTACGTTGATGTCCAAGGGTTACCAACATTCATAGTCGTCCAGGAGGCGATTAAGGACAAGTTCACAGAATTGCTCCTTGACTTAGCGAATCATAACCTCATGGCAAAGATCAGGAGGGTTCAGGACAAACTTGTTATTTCCATATTTCCAAAACCGAACCTTGGCAAACCTCGCAAGATCATTAACTTGGTCCTGTTCTTGGCCACCATTGTTACGGTTGGAATAGCGAGCTCTGCGCTCATATTCAATGTCGACCCAAGACTTACCGCTGCGCTCTTCTCCGGTGCCGACCTGAACGTTCAAGTTGCCATTATCGGAGCATCAATTCTTGGAATAGTTGCAATCCATGAGTTAGGCCATGTGGTCGCCGTACGTCACCATAAAATGGACGCAAGCCTACCATATTTTGTCCCCGCGCCCCCACCTATCCCAATCGGAACCTTCGGCGCCGTTATTTCCTTGCGCAGTCCGCCAGCCAACCGCGACCAGTTGTTCGACCTTGGCTTTAGCGGTCCACTTGCCGGATTCATGGCCACAATTTGTGTCGGGATCTTTGCAATTCTCACCGCGCCAATCATAGCTGAGCAAACGGCATCCAGCCTAATTGCCGCAAACCTACTTTCGTCGAGTTCCTGGCCCCATATGCCGCTCTTTCTGGAGCTTTTGGGTGACCTGAGCTTACGTACAGTTCCGGCTGGACATGTGCTAGTATTGACTCAAGTTGCTTTCGCGGCTGAGGTGGGAGCTTTGATAACCTTCCTGAATATTCTACCAGTCTGGCAACTTGACGGTGGTCACATCGCGCGTGCCACTTTTGGAAACCAAGGCCATAAATTCACTGCGCTCGTAGGCTTCGGAGTTCTGTTCCTGGCCGGTTACTGGGGCTTTGCACTTCTCCTACTCGTCTTCATGTTCATAAGCCGCCGCCCCCTCGAAGGCGTTGAACCTCTAGATGACGTATCCCCACTTTCGAAGACAAGAAAAGTACTGTTTACCCTAGCTCTGGGTATGCTCGTCCTCTCATTCGTAATCCTCTAAACCGCTAAAGCGACCGGGAAAACGCTTGCGTGCCGACCTTAAAATCAAACTCCTCGAGCTAACGAGGGATGGTCGCGTAGTTTCCTTAGATGAATTGGCACGTGAGTTACAAGCAGCGCCGGCCACTCTAATCTCGCAAGCCGAGGATTTAGGTAGCAAAGGCCTAGCTAATTATCATCATGGAAGATTCGATCTCGATACACGCCAACGCATTATGTTGGCTGAAGAACTAATCCACGCTGGTCGCGACCCTCAGAAGGTCTCGCGTTTCTTGGAGTGGCAAGAGTTTGAAGATTTCGCCGTTCTTGCCTTTGAAGACAATGGCTTTAGTGTCGTCAAACATCTCGTCTTCAAGTCCAGATCTGGTCGGAGAGAAATTGACCTTCTCCCTTGGAACGATACCTTTCTTTTTGCAGTCGATTGTAAGCATTGGCTGCGTGGATTTTCCACGTCACGAATGAGTGCGGCAGTTCGCGCCCAAGTTGAACGATCTGAGGCTTTAGCGGGAAAACCCGAGTTACTCGTCAAATTCGGGGTTACGCACCATGACCGGCGGCGTATTGTTCCCATGATATTCACATTGGGCGACCCGCGCCAGACATTTGTTGATAAAGTTCCTGTGGTATCTGTTTTGAAGCTGATGAGTTTCTTGCATGGAGTCTCTCCTATCGACGAAAGCTTCCGAAGTTTTCCGGTAAAGGGTCTGGGCATGGCCTCCCTAATCCAAGGGCAACCGAAGCCCTAATCTCATCGGAGTGGCACAACGGCGGCAACCTTGAGTGAAGTGCACCAAAGGCTCCAGCAGTTGACGACTGCGCTGCTTAGCGGAAAGACGGAAGAGACCAGACAAAGCACAAACGCCGCGTTAGCCGTAGGTAGCACCGCCAACGAGGTACTCGACACCTTAGTTGACGCCGTGAACATAATCATCGGCCTACACGAGGTCGGGGAGTACGATAAGGATAGGGTGACTGCCGCAGAAGGCGCTCTCAACTCCTGCCTTCAGACTATCGAAGACCGGCTAGCGATAGCTGAGAAGAAGTTCAACATCAAAGCAACAACAGGCCCAGTCGGCCTGAAGGCCGGAAACTTGCTCTCATTGGCAGTATCTGCATCTCTCAGGGCCATTGGTTTTCGTTCCGTAAACTTAGGGAAAAGCCAGACGCCCCTGGAGATTCTCCGAAACTCAGAGGAACTCGGAGCTGATTTGGTGGTGCCTCTACTGTCGGGGGAACGAGTTGAAGAACAACTCCAAAGCTTTATGGAGGCTCTTGAACGCGGAGGTTTCAGGACAAAATTCGAGGTAATCCCAGTAGCCCCAGGCTTGCCTGAAACCGTTGAAACTTCAATTACGCTCGCGAGGAATTCGGGCGAGGCAATTAGCAAGGCAACTGAATGGGCGCTGAGACGAAGTAAGAGCACGAGTAAGTGAAGGACTAAATGCAGCGGCGCTTTAGGCCTTCCAGATTCCGTCCATCGCGGAGAATGCTAGGTCTCCAATCTCCGGAATGAAATGGTCTGCCACGAGTATCAGAAACGCAACAGCAAACACTCCAAGTATAAGCCCTGTTGGATAGTGGGCGAGCGACCAGGGCAAAATTCCATTGTAGAGTAACCATATCTCCAAGGCGATTCTGCCTAGGTTAGTGAAGTAAACGCTCGCAGCGACTATTCCGAAAGCCGTCAATCTCTTCTTGATTGCAACCTTAGGCATCGCAACAATGATCCCTAAGAAAACAGTGATCACTTGGGCCCCGGTACACATTCGCTGGATCTCGAATTCATTCAGGAAAACCCGATTGCCCTCATACCAAACGGTTGCCTTAATCCCAATTAACCTCATCAGAATGGCCGAATGTTCAGCTGTCAGCTTTTCGTAAAAGAAATAGTTAGGTAAGTAATACAGCGTGAGCGCGATAGCCGAGGTTATCCCGAGAACGCGCAGAATCTCGATGGCTTTCTGGCGATGCAAGGGCTTCAATCTCATCCCTTATCATTCCTCATGCGGCACATAATGAAACTTGCCTGCATTTCGATTACCGGCGCCCCAACCACATGCTTGCCCTAAGGAGATATTTTGGCGGAGAATCAAGCAGGAACCAAACAAATTCAATGGTTTGTTCATTTGCAAATCGCCGCGTAAGACGCAGAACTGGAGTGACGCAAGGCAGATTGCGAGCCTTGCTAACGCTTCTTTCTTGTGCGCCTCATGGCCAACAGAGCAGCTGAAAGCGCAACGACTGCAATTACCGAGATCATGCCTGAAGGGAATTCAGGTACTGGCACGTGTGATTGTTCAAGGTAGAAGTTTATAGTACTTGCAGAACCTGCCGAAACGCTTACAGCACTACTGTAAGGCTTGTAACCTGGTTCCACGACCGTAACATTGTAGTTGCCGGCAGGTACGAACATGTCATAATAGCCGCCTGAACCCGAATATGCTAACAATCTGTAATGGCCATTGTCCGCGGTGACGGTGGCCCAAGCAACCGGTTGAAGCTGGTCAAACATATCAAAACCGAGCACATAGCCCGTTATCGCGCCTCCCCCACCGTAATATTGATCAGTACGAGACTGGGCGAAAGCGAACTTAGAGCCAAGAAGCATCAATGCGACAATGGCTATCGTCAACAGGATATATCGCATAGGCTTCATTTCTGGTCATTAGAATGGTTCATGCAAGTTCCAATAAACGTTTTGCACTGACCCCAAGTCGTCGGAAGATAGGTGCACACGAATGAAGCAATAGTCCAAACAATTGATGCATTGACATTTAACGGGAGAAGTGGGGAAGGTACATGCAATTGCGCGAGCAAGCCTAAGATTCCCCAAGGCAACCCACGATGAGATTCAGAAGCTTAGCGCTTAGTATGATATTTGCCGCATTGCTCGCGGGCAGCGTTTCGGCTGCGGCTGGACAGGTTGTGTTTGTTACTATACCGCAACCCCATGACGCAGTGTCCAATCAGATAATTGATTTCTACGCTGGGGGAACGAGTGAGGGTTACACGCTCCGAGTTTCACCGCAAGGGGGCACTCTTTCAATAAATGATTACCTCACGATGGGTCTAATGCCGTGGGGATACGCTACCGCCCAATGGACTACCGGGCGAGAATACATCATTTTCCTAGTCAATGTTACACAAACAAATTTCAGAATCGGTTTTCTTTACTTGACGAATTCTACGGACGAGGCATTTATTTTGCGTTTGTTCGATTATGGCAGCGAGAACGTCAACCAATGGACTTTCCAAGGGGCTCAACACGTCTATAACCGTACTGTCTCCACATCCTCAGTTCAACTACCAAAATTACACATGCCCCAACCCGCAACGATTACGAATGACATCTCCGCTCTCGGACCTCAACTCTACCTCACCACGAAAGGGGGACTCCTACTGAATGGCACAACATCCCTCAACATCCTCCCCGTCATGAACCAACTCTTCCAGAACCCCACTGACTATAATGAGGTCTGGTCGCTCCTTACTGATGAAATTGGTAACTACTACTTTGCAATTCTATACATGCGGAACAACGACCCTTCGCACGTCATCATCGAGCATCAATTAAGGTTGAATGATTACAGAAGATTGGATGGACGAACCGTTGATGCACATTGGCAGAAGGGATCATTCGGAAATCATGCCGTCGTGAGGATGCCAATGCCCAATCTGACTGTGAATGTTGACGGCTTTCCGTTCCAAACAAGCAACAACGGTCTAGTTTCTGTATCCATTCCCAACGGCATCGTGACCGTCGAGGTTCCGGACGCGATCTTGAATTCAACTAACTCAGAACTACACTTTGCAGGGTGGAATAAGTTCGGTTCATCAAACCCGCTCAGCATACGGGTGAATTCAACATTAGATGTCACCGCCAAATACGAATCTAATTATCCGCTGGTTGTGAGCAGCGCCTACGGAACCCCTCAAGGTTCTGGTTGGTACCCGCAAGGCGCAAACGCAACCTTTTCGGTTGAGAATGAAATAGATTATGGTAATAGTACGAGAAGAGTCTTCGAGCAGTGGGTAGGCGACTCAACCTCTGCGGACCATCAGGCTTGGATTATTCTCAACGCGCCCAAGAACGTTGTAGCGGTTTGGAAGACTCAATATACGGTCACCCTCGGGACCCTTGGGCTGCCCCCCGATGCAAGCGCTGTCGCCCTGGTAGGCGATTCCCTGGTCACGCTTAACGGGACCTCGCCGTACTCATTATGGGTAGACGCAAACCATCCGTTGCCAATCTCGGTTCGGAGCACCCAAATTCTTGACTCCAGCGGTAATTACTCTTTCCAGGAAATTCGCGTTGACAACCAAACGTACACGGGAGTTCTAGAGGTGGCCAAGCCGATTGACGTCTCCCTAGTATTTACTCCGGCCCCCAAGCAAAGTACAAGCCTCAGCCTTCAAGTCATGCCATCGGTTGCCGTTTCTGGAATTCCATTGTCCATTACCGGCTCAGTTAACGCACCGACAGCCGAACCGACAACTGTCGTAATCTCTTACAGTTCAGGGGACAGCGGCTGGCAACAGATCGCAAATCTCCCAATCGCTCAAAACGGCGAGTTTGCTTACACCTGGCAAGCAACGGCCCCAGGAAACTATTCTATCAAAGCATCTTGGTCGGGTAACTCAAAGTATTCTTCAACCTCCCAAATCGTGGGAGTCAGAGTTGTCAATTCCGTTCCAATGATTGCTGGATCTGACCTGTTTAATCAAATCCTGCAAAATGGGTTAGCAGCGGCAAGAAGTATCCCATATTTGGGTACCCTTGTCAGGTTCACCGCGACCTTGATGACGTTGGGTTATGTACTGGCCTCGTTCGTCATCCCAGGCGGGGCCCCTATCATCGGATACTTCATCGGAAGTATCTTCGTCGGGTTCATCCTCGTCTTCCCGTTCAGCGCTGCAGTCGTACTAGTTAGGGCCGCGAGGACGAAGCGCAGACCAAGTTTGCTATGGCTCACGCCGCTACTAGTCATCTGGTTATCATCCTTGGCATTAGTCCTCTTGAGCCCGGCGCTCTCTCCCGCGCACCCTCTTCTCGTAGCATCACAAATATTGTTAGTGCTTAGCAACGTGTTTGCGATTCCTATGCTCGCATCTTTCCGACTTGCCAAACTAGTTGCTTAACGATAGTCTGAAATCTTTCAGAATTAGCGAGCGAAGAGTAACGTTGTACGATTATTGTTAATCCAAATGATTCTGCGGCATTGAGCGTGCACTGCTACGTGCAGCTAAACACTTTATGAATTCAGAGAGAACGGTACCGTAAAGCTTCGGTCGACGAGATTATGGTCTCAGGGAATGAAAGGAGAGTTACGATACTCGCTCTTCTCTTCTTCGCATTAATCGCCGTTCCCAACCTATCCTCGACGGTATTCGCGCAGAGCAGTCAGCCAATTATGGCGTTCGAACCATCTTTGAACTCAACGGGCCCAAGCCCGGCGATGCCGCTGCCAAGCCCAACCAAGGGCTACACCCCTCAACCCGTGCCTATTTCCGGAGTCATACGGGTCCTAATGATCGCAGCTGCCTTCTCAGATATTCCAAATCAAACAAGCATTGCCGTGTTAAAGCAACGATTTTTCGGAACCCTATCAACGTACTATCACGAAGTATCACTTGGGACCCTCACAATTCAGGGCGACGCGTACGGATGGTACAAGCTCCCCTACCCTGAATCTCATTATGGAATGGACTGCCAAGCGATTGACGATGCTGACTGTAGCGGAGCAGATCAATCCTGGCAGATCGCAAATGACGCTGCCGTTCTAGCCCAGAAGCAAGTAAACTTCCAAAACTATGATTATTTCGTCTTCATCCATTCCGGGGTTGGTGAAGAATCGAGCGGCGTGAAGAATGATGTATGGTCGGTTACCTACCTTGGCGGTGTCTGGGTTAGAACTAATTCGAGGACTCTAAGCAAATTCAATATTGATCCGGAACTTGAGGCCGCGGGTGCTGTACCTAACGGGGTTTGGGTTCACGAATTCGGCCACAACCTGGGACTACCTGACCTGTACAACACCAGCAATGGCCGAACAATTCTTGGTCCCTGGGAATTAATGGACAAGGGATTGTGGAATGGAGACCCAGCGGGTTCAAGCCCCGCGCATATGTCCGCTTGGCCTAAACTTCAACTCGGGTTTATCAGCGGATCACAACTCGCGATGGCAAACGTGGGAGTGACGAGCACATATACCGTTGATCCCACTGAAGTACCTTCGAGTAACGTCCATGTCATCGAGATTCCTTTGACGAACACGCTCGGCCCTAGCCAATACTACTTGGTTGAAGTAAGATCAACGAGAGGCTTCGACTCGGCGTTACCTGCCGGAGGAGTGTTGATAACGTACGTAGATAATACGGCCATCATAGGTCGAGTGCATGTTATCGATGGCCATCCGAGCGTTCCTAGTTTAGAAGATGCCGTTTGGGATATTGGCCAAACCTTCACTGACAGTCACAACAACATCGCTGTAACAGTGGCAGCAAAAGTTGGTAGTTCTTACCAGGTGATTGTGAATCGGGGTGGCTCTCAACCACCGCCACCACCACCGCCAAATCAGAACACAACCTATATCGACCTAGGAATAACTGGCATCAATGCTCAACCTCCAGTAATTACAAGCCCCAACACAACCGTGACGGTTACCGTCCAAATAACCAACTTAGGAACTCAAGGAGCAACCAATGTTCCAGTAGAGATTGACTTAGACGGACAGGTCTACACTAATACAGAAATCAGCGTTGGCGCAGGTTCTGCAACTCAAACCTCCTTCACTTGGATCTCAGCTCTCGGAAGCCATGTGTTCAAGATAATTGTAGATCCAAATTACGCGATCAATGATACCAATAGAGCGAACAACGTCGCGAACTTCACGCTCAACGTCGGCCCAGTACTCACGATCAACGTTCCGGCGAATGTAACCTCCGCCGGAAACATCTGGGTTCTGATAAACGGTGTGAAGTACAACCTGACTTCAGGCCAATTGCAAGTTAGCGTTCCCAACGGGACTGTAACCGTACAATTGCAGCCAGCTGTCAACACTTCCATAGGGGTCCGACAATTATTTGGCGGCTGGTCTGATGGTAACCTAACGAATCCAAGGCAGATTGTTGTTACCTCAAATACCGTTCTGCAAGCCGTTTACGCGACCCAATACTTGCTGTCCATAAACCAGAATGGCGGAACTACGACTCCCAGCGGGTGGTACTTCCCAGGTACAGCGGTTCAGGTCAATGCTGCGAATCCGTCAAACGTGACTGCTAACGCCTCGAGGCTGATATTTACCGGCTGGAACGGCGACTTTAACTCAACTTCAACTTCCGTGACTGTGAACATTTCCAAACCAATCACGTTGACAGCAGGTTGGACGAAGCAATATTATGTCACAATAATCTCCCCGACTGGTTCGCCGACGGGGAGTGGCTGGTATAATGCGGGCAATATCGCTACGGTGGCCGTTCAATCAACTGTTCAATATGCGAACGGGACCAGACAAGTCTTTACAGGCTGGAACTCAACCTCACTGGGTAACAACCCTACAGCGCAAATCTACGTTAACTCTCCGACGACGCTGCAGGCTACGTGGAAGACACAATACGCCGTGACCATTCAGTCCGAATACGGAACTCCACTCGGTTCAGGTTGGTACGATGTCGGTTCAACTGTACCCGTCTCCATACAAACCCAGGTGGATTACGGAAATGCGACGCGCAGGTCATTCGCTAGTTGGGCGGGAGATTATTCTGGGACATTTCCCAACGTAACTTTGCGAGTAGACATGCCAAAAACGTTGACGGCAAACTGGAACACGGAATACTTGGTCATCTTCAAGGTCGCCGGTCTTTCAAACTCAACAATCATCAAACTCAACTTAAACAATGCATACTATGACCTTTCAATGAATGGTAACTTCCAAGCTTGGTACCGGAAAGGTACAATGCTCAGCCCGACACTGAATCAAACGATTGTTGATGGGTTTTCAGTTCACCAGTTCTCGGGCTGGCGAAACGCAACAGGTGGCGCAATCGAAGGACCCGCTACAATTAACTCTCCCGAAACCTTCGTAGCATCATATTCAAACTCACTAACTCTGCCCCCCATACCTGGTTTCCCAATCGAAAGTACAATCTTAGGAATCCTAATCGGATCTCTAATGTTGGTGGCCCTCCGAAGACGAAGACCTCGAAAATCGACCCACTGAAGGCGAATGATTAGCATTCTGGAATTTGGAAAAGCGGTTCAGGTTCTCATGTTAGACATCTGACAGAGCTGCTGGTTTACTTCGTGTGAGAAACACGATGCCCTTACCTTGCTGGACTTGGAAGCGAGTCCAGCGGTCGATATAGGGCCTATCTCTTAGCTTCTTGATCCTTAGCCGCCTTCGTTGTCCGCTGCCAGATTCCTGAAGTTCTGTCTCAATGACACAATCAGAGGATTCCTCGAGCTTCGTCAGATCCGCCTTCTCAATTCCCGTCCCCACGGTTACGCAGAATTTTCCGCCGTTTGCCTTCACCTTCGCGGCGACGGATTGGAGGAAATTTACCAAGTAATCAATCCGCAAAGCAGTGATTAGGGGATTTAATGAATCGAAATAGACGTCCGCTCCCGGTCCGGCAACCTCCAAGCATTTCGTGATGTTCAAACTCAAATTAGTCAAGTCTGTATGTGAGGAAACCGAAAACTCTTCCTTCGACAAACCTCCACCGACAGCAGAATAGGCGTCGATAAAGATGAGTTTGTCACCCCGCAAGTTGCCTTCTTCCGTTACTGCAAGCCTTAACATGTTCTCACGAGTTTTGTGAGGGTATTCAGTATTGGTTATGTAGATTGATTTGCCTAAGGCCAAATGTTCAGCGGCTATAGAATTTAGAAGAACACTCTTCCCGGAACCAGAGTTGCCTGATATCATTATGAAACATGTTTCAGGTAAGCCTCCTTGTGTAAGCTGCGTGAAGTAGCCGAAGCTCCTTGGATAGAGCTTGCCGCGCCTCCTTCGGACAATGACAACAGACGCGAGTGACAGAAGAGCAACGGCGCCTATCAGTGAAATTGTTCGATGCGGAAACGGAACCGTTACAATAGTGGGATCATTTGTCCGCACATTCAAAGGGAATTGATAGGTAACAAGAAGATAATCCACGCGAACGGTGTAGTTCCCTGCCGGGATCGTTTTAAAACTGGCAGCTCCGTTTACCCCGGTAGACACTTCTTGAACCGCTCCTTTCTGATACAAAGTGACACCCGCCAGAGGCACCGGGACGGGCAACGGCAATCCGCCCATTATGATTCGGATGGTTGGATCAAAGACCTGGAGTTGTAGGCGAAGCTGCTGCTGAAGCGTTGCGTTCACGACATCGATGCGAAAAAGTGTTTGTGTTCCAAGCCAACCAATTGTCAGATCGAGTGGGCCAACCACTTGTGTGGAGGGCAACGCTAATGAGCCCCAACCCGATGCATTCGTCATTGCACTCCAATTCGCATCCGTTCCCAAAGTTACTTTCAAAGTTGCATTGTTAAGGAACGTGCCATCTGAGCCAACGACTTGAATGGCGAGGGGATAAAACGGACTTATCCAAAGATGGTCCGTGAATGAGTAACTGCCGCCGGATAGATCGCGCAATAGCAAGGCAACTTGCCATTCGCCCTGACTCAATCTTGATGTAACTGACAGTAGGCTTGAGTAGTCAGTGTTGTTCTCAGCGTTGATGGCAAAATCAATGTTCGATCCGTTCGGGGCTGTTAACTCAAATGAACGGGAGAGGAAACGGTAGACGCCGATCGCGTCCCTAACCTCTCCTTGAATTCTGACAACTTGGCCGCCTGTTGAGTCCGCTTGAAAGACTTTACCGAAACTCGGTTGGCCTTCGAAGTGCAAGACTGCAGAGGTCGGAGCCATGGTTTGAATCTTTAGGCCCGTCGGTGTTCCTCCATCATCCCACACCAAGAGTGCTGGGCCGGTGCCTGATGTTTGGTTAGCATTAATGTGAAGGACTATGGCTGAGCCTTCTTGGAATTGGTAATCAGCCAATCCTCCTACGCCAAGCGTCACGGGGGTAGCCATAGTGGTTAGGCGAAGTTGGGTGTCAACCCTCGCGCCGGGAACTACCGATTCGGTTCCTTCCTTCGAGAGTTCGGTGACTTGGGCTGCAACACTTCCGAAGAAAGCGCCGCTCGCGCGAAGGTATAATGTGAACGTGATGGATGTCTGAATTTCTAAACTCTCACCAAGGACTGGGCTAAGCGTGAAAGTTAGGCCATTGCTCAGGTCAGCAGCCTTCTGCCCAGTCCATTGCGGCAGCGCGTTCAAAATCGCGGAAGAGCCGTAAGAATGTGCATACAAAACTAAGTACTGTGGAGGAGCCTGCGCGCTTGCAATAGGCCCCATCAAGAATGGCAATAGGAGGAGGAGAATGAGCGAGCGAACGGTCCGCAATAGACAGCCCAATTCGTGGTATACGAACGTGCCAATTTAGGATTGTCTTTGATTCATTCCCTCGAAAAGTAATTGCGGTTTTCTGGCGTTTTTTCATGCGTTTGTGGTAAATCCATTGAATTTTTGAGGTGGATTTGACATTTTGGCTGATATGTCGGTGTCCGAGTCGTCCGCTTATATAGCTTCAGGCCGGTCTAGCTGAATTTTGTATGCGTATGTAATGCGCATAACATAATTAGGGAGAAAATGAAAATTGCATAAGAAATTAGCTGCAGCGCTAACAATTACTATATTCGTTATTAGCACGCTAGCAATTGTAGGCCCAGTCCAAGCGCACTTTACGCTTGGCAACCTAACTGGAACCTACAGGTATCACGCTAATGATTTTGACCCACACGTGGCTGGACCAATCGGTTATGTCTGGCCAGGCGGAGGCCAAAACGGATACCAAGGGGCACTAAACTTTGCTTCATCCTCGCAGGCTCCAGGTTATCAATCACCATACCCGGGCGGTAACCCGGTGGGTGCGCCGAGCAATTCTTGGTACCAGCTTGAGAGCGACGCTTACGCGCCGTTCGGAGCAGTACTAACAGGCTCGACGGGTGACCTGGTCTTTGCACTAAACGCCACATGCACACCAGACCTCTGGAATAATCCCGCAACGTGTGCCACTCAAAGTGGCCACGACAACGGAGTAACCAAGGCTGAAATCCAAGACCCGCTCAACGTGAATGAGGGTTGGGATACATGGATGATCCTAATTCCACCCGAATTCACCGTTCCAGGAGCAGCATCACTTGACGCCTCACAAATCACGTCCACACTCTCAAACAGCTACGACAATTACCTCGTTGCCAAACTATCACCAAACGACCGATACGCGCCAGGTTGGACGCTGGTCGCCATCGGTGTCGATGCGGCGGTCAATCCAGGCTACAACCACCAATACCTCAACTTCACGACCGCTGGTGAATGGTACTACGCCAGAATCAACGGCGTAACCGCACCAACGACCGCTGGAAGATACTTCTTCAAAATGATGCTCTTCAGCGCAGGCGCCAACGGCAACCGGTATGGCGTCGGCCCAACCAACATAGGATTACCGCCAAAGAGCGTTACCGCCTCGGACTTTGCACCGTTTGAGCAACCCGACGTTTGGGTTCCACCACAAAACTGGCCAGTAATGCTCGTCAAGGGTGAGGTTGACCCAGCAATCATAACCGGAACTCTCCGGTATGCTGGATTCAACGCGTCGCTCTACGGGCTACCAATCGAGGAAGCGGGCAAAGTGTGGGCAAAGATGACTACTCGTCTAGACCCATACACAGGGGCTCAACGCCCCGACCTACCGACAGTTGATGCACAAGCCTACGTGAACGCAACGGCGACCGGCCACTATGAAGTGGAAGGTATCGCACCGGGCATTTACGACTTGTACGCGTCAGCAGCCGGCTACCCGCAGACTCTCTGTGCTAGCGGCATAACGATTCTGAAGGGTCAATCCCTTCACTTTGACTGTTACCTACAACCAGGCCCAGTGATACACGGACAAGTGTTCACGAAGCACCAATTCGGTGACGAACCATGGCCAGGAAATTCGACGACCGGATCGTACATAAAGATTGAACTTTATGACGGCCCGACGCTCGGTAATTTCCCTGACCCAAGTGCTAACCTAGTCTCATGGTCACCACTACCATGTGTAGCGGGAGGCCAAGAGAGATACTACGGACGCAGAGATGCCGCATACTGTGGTGACCCACGCAATGGAGGCGCAATCGCGTTTCCATGGCATGAGTACAGCACGGACGCGAACGTGGTCGCTCAACCTCCACTCAGTGGAGGCGCGCCAGGTCTTGCGAACGGCTACACTCGCGACGTAGCAATCACTGATGTTCTAGGCAGCGCACTGTTGGCGTCTGACCCGCAAGGAGTCGGACCTCCACAGAAATGGTTCGTTGCAGGCGGAACCACTAATCCATTCCACTACGACTTCGGCCTCAAGGGTGAATACGGTGCCCCACGAGACCTTACCGGCTCAGTGCCGCAGGTTTACGCAACGTGGGTCAACGGCCTAACCCCGGGAAGATACTATGTTCGCGCATGGGTCTTCCGTTATGTGCAAACAGCCTTGGACGGTTCAACCTTCCAAGAATATTCGTTTGACATAACGCCAAACGAGTGGGCTGGAGACGTCACGCTACCACTTGACTTACGCTTGAGCAGTTGGATCAACAAGACCGTCTACTTCCACAACACAGTAAACACGATTCAGACTGGTCCAATCACCACAGGCGCAGGATTCATTTGGGGTAACCTAATGGGTGCGGACGGCAACGTTTACGCCCATAACGTCACCAACTTAGGCTACGACGACCTGTACTACTCGTGTGCGTACAACACACTGTCCTACGACACGGGAGGTATAACCTTCAACGATTACACCAGTGCGTACACAGGCGTGATATACCACGGCTCAGGAGAATCCGGTGCACCCAGCTCATCATGCCCAGGCGAAGCCAACCAACTCAACAGAGCACACACGAACGCTGATTCACTTGCAACTGGAAAAGCAAACATCCAGTTCTGGGGCTTCAACGATACTTGGGGCGGACAGAACTACGGTATTCCGTCCGGAACATACACCCCGAACATTGGAGTCAACGGATACTACGAACAAAGCCCACAGGAGCAAGTGTCAGTGACGCTAAGCGGCAACCCAACCAGCATCAGCGACCACCTATTCCGAGCCCCAGGCTTCAACGTGACCGTAACCAGCATCGACTGGGAACGACCACGTGTCAGCCGACCGTGGGTTTGGGGTGGATGCCAAGATGCAGGAGCATTTAACGGAGAATTGCAGGGACTCCAACCAGGAGCAATCGGGCCAGCAGCTACTTGCGCAGGGTCCGAAATTGATGTCGGATTCTACCCAGTAGTCAACGGCACAGCTGGTTCACTGGCCGATTACCTCGGCGATGAACCAAGCTTCCTTCCACCCTCACTAGCGTTCGGTCTAACCGGACTCTACCAGGGCGGATACAGCACTAACGAGATCCCATGCCCATTCCAAGGAACAGGCGTTCCGGACAACTCCACGTGCGCGGAAGCGGACGGGGGTGGACGAAACGTCCTTGCTGGGCTCAGTGGAGCAACAAGCCTTGCTCACGATGCATTCTTCGGCCAATCCGCACGCTACGCCTTCGTAGGTGGATACACCTCAGGCTCGTACGGTTGGTTGAGAGCCACGAAGCTACACACAAACGGCATGTTCACATCGCCAATAACGGTGTGGCCAAGCCACTTCAATGAAGGCCAATACAACCTCAGAGCCTACACGTACGGATACGTGCAGGACAAAGACTTCACAGCGTACGCATTGAACGGGCAAGTCGCTGACATGAAGATCAACCTGTTGATCGGTGTCAACGTAACGCTCGATGTGCTCTTCAAGAAGGAGAGTATCATAACTGGTACGCTGAACAACATGTCTGCAAGAGTACGCCTATTCAACGACGCAGGTGAACTGGTCGCTGAATGGATGTCCTCTGAAGGCGTGTACATATCTAAAACGGCACCAGCAAACCAGGCCATCGCAGCGAATGGAGTTCTCGACCCCAACGTGGCCGCGAGCCCATTCACTGACGTGAACGGCAACAAGGAACCCAATGCGCTCTACCCATTCATAATGCAGGGTCCTCTGGGTGCGAACTTCCTAGCTCCAACACCTACCGATCCAACCAGTAACGGCCAAGGCGTTCAACAACCAGCATCAGGCCTCAAGGCCTACAACTACCTACCATCGAACACTACGCTACTTCATGTCCTAATGGCTGGTCTGCCACAGCAGCCGCCAGGAGGAAAAGCATACTCGGGCGTATACTACGGCGACCCAATCTTCACAAACTCCGCATGCGACTTCGAACTCGACTGCTATGCAGGCGCCTACGGTCAGTACCCATTCCCCAACTCAGGCATCCTCGGAGCGCCTGACTACACGGGCGGATGGACTGCTGAAGTAGACTTCGTAAACTGGTACGGTAACAACACAAACACCTCCCCAGTGACCAACTATTACCCGCCGGTTCAAGGGCTACTGATGGGTGAATCGTACCACATCATCCCAGGAACCACAGCAACTTCTGGAATTAGCTTCACAGAAGACGCCGCAACTGGTCCGACCTTCGTGGGCCACACAATGGCTCCGAACCACTTAGGACCATACTCACAACAAGGTGTTTGGCAAATCAGCAACGCTCACCTAAGCGGTGAGGCTAGTGCAATCTTTGAAGTCGACTTGAACGGCCTCGTATCAGGTAACGCTCTAGCGTTCACGTGGAGTAACGAGTTCCGGCCTTTGAGCTGGGGCTTAGTTAACGTCGTGGGCGCGAACGGTGCGTCGTGGAACTTCTACACCTACGACGGCATCTACGAAGTGTACCTACCACCAGGCACGTACAAGTTCACCATAAGCTCCCCAGGCTACGCGGCTCAAACCTTCTCCGTAGTGGTCTCACCAGGCCAATCCGGAGTAGGCCAGAACATGTACCTGGAACAGAGCAACATTCCAGTCCCAGAGTTCAGCGCAATCGGCATAGTAGCATTTTCAGCGCTTGCAGCTTCGTTATACTTACTACGACGCAGACGCCGCTAAGGCGCCTGCGCACGTAGCAACTCCCTTCCCCTCTTTTTCTTCTCAAAATCCGTAAGACGACAATCAGGCTGTCGGAAAATCCACTGAGACGTGTTAACTTTCACCCATCTCTTTCCCATTTAAGGGCTGAGCTCCTCTTATTCTGTCGGGGAACCGGAGCCCTTTGGAAATAACCGTGCCCGTCGAGCTTGGCGAGGACCAGCGGCTGGGCGAAATCTCCCGTATATTCCAAAGCATGAACCGTTCCGCCTACAACCGCCTCAGCGAAGGCAAGCAGCACCGAGAGGTCGAGTTGATTCTCCTAGAACGCTACGGAGTCGAGAACCTGCTCTGGCGGCGAAACGCCATCATCCAAGCAAAGGGCATGATGAAAAGCCAACAGGTGCTCCTCCCACTCCATGTGGAGGAGCTTGAGTGGAAGATTCAACGCGTCCATAGAAAAATTGACCGCACAAGGAACACGTTGAAACGGCATGGCTACGCGACTCGCATCCGCAAGCTGGAATTGAAGAAGGCGGAGGTTGAAGCCCACATCAAAAATGGTACGTTGCCTAAAGTTGTTTTCGGCGGACGCAGCGGCATCGGATCAGAGGAGTGGCGTCTAAAACGTCGAGGGCAGTTCCTCAGCGTCGGAGATGGCTGGAATAAGGGAAACCTGAACACACGCATCCACCAAGATCCCTACGGCTCATTCACCCTTCAAATCCGCAACTGGTCACGCAGCGACTTCACGGTTCCATTGCAGGTGCCTGAAAGGTCTCGGAGGGCCTTCGAGGCGTTAGCTGAAGGAACCCTGCACCCAGTACAACCACTCAAGACGGACAAGGGAGTTAGGCCCTACACGGTTCGCGTCATCAGAACGCCAAACCGCTATCTATGTCATGTCTCCATCCCAGTCCCAGAAGAACCGACACATGTCTGGTTGGGCGAAGCCTTAGCTGCCATCGACGTGAACCCAACCCACATCGACATCGCAATCATCAACAAACACGGCAACCTCATAGCGGCTAAGGCCTTCAACGAGCCTGCGCTCATCTATGCGCGTAGAAACAAACGACTCTGGCTTGCAAGCAACCTGGTTGAGAAGGCGTTCAAGTGGATTGGATTCTTCCACGCAGACGCGGTCGTGATAGAGAAGCTGAGCCTGAAAGGCGTGGAGCACGGCAAGCACGCGAACCGTTTAATTGCGAACTTCATGCACAGAAAGCTACGGGAACTCGTAGCTGTCAAGGCGTTGAGGCGTGAGTGGATTCTAGTCCGCGTCCCAGCGGCTTACTCAAGCCGCATAGCCGCAGCCAAATACAAACCCCGCTTCCCTAGGATGAGCTTGCATCAACTTGCCGCCTTCGTACTGGGCAGAAGAGCGCTGGGGTTTGGGGAACAATTGGAGCTCGACCAGTTGAAGGCCGTTGCAGGTTGCGTTCGCAAACGTCAAGCTTGGGTTGAGGCATTGTTCCTTCATGGTCATAGGCATCCGTACCTGACGCCTAGCATACCAGCCGATGGAAGGATTGGCATGCAGGATCCTAAGGGGAGGGGTGCCTCTGATGAGTGGGTTACACCCCGCACCCGTTACGCCGTCAAGGCTGAGAGGATGCAGCGGCTATCTTGGCTAATGCCACCAAGGCGTACCCCAAGGCGGGTGGAAGCCATCCGAGATGATGGGTGGACTAGAGCGCACGGAGGTAACGCTCCACCACCGCTAGACGCGTTGGCGTCAACATGAAGAATTTTCCGACAACCTCACGACAGTCTATACCACTCTATCGGCAACCGTGTTCAAGAGTGGTCTGCGGGCCAGAATTTCAGAGTCATAAGCAACTAAATAATATGGGCGAAGATAACGTTGCCAAGCGGCGCTGGGTGTAAAGGAATTGGATAGAGTTGCAACAGGCATCAAGGGGCTTGATGAAGTTCTCAATGGGGGCTTTCCAAAAGCCAGAACGATACTCGTAGTCGGAAGCCCGGGCTCTGGAAAGACGACCTTCGCCATACAATTCCTCGTTGGTGGAGCGAAGGCGGGTGAGCCGGGCCTATATGTAGCTCTTGATGAGAAACCCGAACGGATCAAAGTTAACCTCTCTTCGTTCGGGTGGGACCTGGATTCATTAGAGAACGCAGGGAAACTTACGTTCATCGACGCAACACAACTGAAACATCCAGGGCAGAGAATGAACCAACCGCCCATGGAACCGGAAAACCCGGTAGGCCTAACTCTCCCGGAACTGACGCTCGGGTCGTTGGTTCGAACGGTAAGGCGAGTGGCCGCGGAGGAAGGCACACAGAGGATCATTGTTGACCCTATAACCTCCCTCATGCTTCGCTACCCGGAGGAAGCGAAGCGCAGGCGTGCGCTGTTGCTGTTCTTCGACGCACTGGAATCCACTGGATGCTCATGCATCGTAACAACCGAGCTCAGAACAACTATGCTCGCCCGCCGGTTTCAAATCGAAGAGTACCTCTCGCAAGGCGTTGTACTACTTCACACAATGGTGCACGAAGGAAACGTAATCCGCGGGTTACAGGTCGAAAAGATGCGCGGGATAAGTCATGATTCGCAGCTTCGCCCATATCAAATTGGTTCAACGGGAATAGAGGTATTTCCAAAGGACCGCGTTTTCTAGGTACCCGAGAATGTCAGATAGGGTGAGGCTGCTTCCAAGTCGCCTAGTGAATATTCTGCGGTCTGTCAGCGGGCGAGACGTCCTGCTGATCCTCGCTGCAACGCCGATCGTATTTCTCTTCATCATTGCACCGCAAACATTTGAGTTGAGCTGGGCGGGGTTCGGACAACTCGGAAGAGGCGGGCTCTTCATAATCCTATTCTTCCTAGGCCTAGATCTTCTAGATTTCAAGAAAGACAAGATACAATGGACTATGAGGCGAAAGCTCGAAGGCGCCATAATAGTCGCAATCGGCGTGTTCTACTTTGTCCAGGTTGGGGTAAGTCAGGCAGCATACTCCAAAGAAGCCGTGGACGCGCTGGCACTTGGATTAACCCAGGGCCATATTGACGTTGGTTTAATTCTTGAGGATGGGCTTACGAATTTCCTATATGCCATAGGACGAGTGCTCGGAGCGTCGGGCGACTATAGCAATAGCTTCTTGATGGCAACAGATTTCATCGCTGACACGATCTATATTGCACTCTTATCGATAATTCTATTCGCTGCAAGTGCAATTCGACGGATCGTCACGCCCCTCTTGTTCGGCCTGGGAATGTTGTTCTTCTATCTTCTTGATGCCTTCCTACCCTATGGCTCAATTGGCCCCTTACAGTTTTGGGCAAACTTCATCGTCGCGGGCGTCGCCCTTCTCGCCAAGGTTTTCGGCCTTCCAATTTATGGGTTCACGAATCATCTGACAATAGCTGGCCTACACGGTTACTACCGGTTGGTTGTCTATTGGCCGAGCGTTGGCGTACAGAGCATCCTGATTTACTCTGTGGTTATGATCGTGATTGCAGCAAAATTGCAGGCGCCCAGAATCCGAAAGATAATTTACGCAGTCGTGGGGGTCGTGGTTACGGTGTTTCTGAATGTGGTCAGGGTCTTCTCAATCGCCTACTACGGCTATGCCTATGCCACTAGCGGCCAGCAACTTGACGCCTTCCACAATACGGTTGGCGAAGTGCTTTTCCTGTTTTGGATCGTGGCGTATCTTTTCTTGATAATTGAAATTGAAAACAGATTAAGCCGACCCCGTCGTGTACCCAGAAAACGTAAGAAAAGTGTGCCGAGAAGGATTAGAACTCGCAAGTTGGCAAAGTAACTATGCTAAGCCGGAAAACCCTGGGCCTGTTACTCCTGTTAGCCATAACGACATCAGCCTTGGCCACTTCCTATTTCTTCGCGGCCGCTGAAGTGGGCTCGGATTGGCACGAGGAGCCGGTTAGGGTCATTATCCAGTCAACATCAGACTGGGGGCGCATTCTGTTCGATGACCTGAACGGCACTAACTCGAACGGTCTCGGAATTAAGAGCGTTCTTGGCAGTGGTTGGACGACGGGTCAGGATTTCAACGACGTTCTACAAACGGGCAGAAAGCTTGCATGGCCTGACCAAGTTTACGGACAGATAGAGCTCCGGCACGGGGACTTGGTAGAATTCTTCAAAGGCTTGAACGATTTTCATTACACGCAGATCTACGCTGACCTCGTCCTAAACGTTGACGCATCTCTCCCGCAGGTGTACGTGTGGTTAATGGGCGGAGGAAATGGAACCACTACCTTCGAAATAACAAGCCCAGCGACCGGCGGGACAATCTGGCAAGACATCATTGTTGGTAATACGGTCACACAGCAAGTACGGCGGGTGATGTCCTCGCTGCCCTTCCTTCACCCGGGACGCACTGAAAGCCTGGTGGTAATTGATTGGCTAGGCATAGTTGTTGCAGTCATAATTATATTGAACTTTCCAGTCCTCGAATTGATTTACCGGCGGATCAGGCAGGCTCGTAGGGTTTCGGGGAGAAATCGGAAGTGAGGATGCAATCGAAAAGTGAGCCATTTCACTCGCGTTAGGTACGAGTCGTTCATTCTAAGGCTTTCATTTCTCTTCGTTGGGCAATTCTCTCTCTACGAGGGATTTCAAGATTGGAATCGCGGAAGGGCTGATATCCACCCAGAGGTTGCCGTTGCAACTTTGCTCATCTACGCCGTCTCGCTTTTCATAATTGTACTGTCTCTGATGCCAGATGCAACGGTCTTCAAGCTCAAAGACTTCGCGCTCGTGCCGCTTGTACTAGCAACGATTACCAGTGTTTACGTAGTCGCAGAAATTGCGTACAAGGGGTCCTATAGAACCGACGTGTTAGCCTTCAGCCAGTACGCAGCCATCTTAGTAACGAAGGGCCTTAACCCATACACTCAAGACTTGACGCCTGCCCTGTCCATGTTCGCCGTTCAGCCTTCAGACCTCACCCCCTTGAGCACGGGAAATTACCTAGCCACGTTCCAATATCCAGCGCTCCACTTTCTCGTCTTTGTTCCATTCGTCTTAATGGGCTTGAAAGACATGAGGTGGGTTCTCGTGATGTTTGAGTTAGGCACCATAGCCGTCTTGTACATCAAATGCCCAGAGAATCTCAGGCCGATGCTGATTCTACCACTCTACGCGGGCTCAGACTTGATGATTAACTTTACCGCCTCGAGCGTATCCGACATGCTCTGGGTGCTCCCCCTGGTCTTGGTGGCATTCACAATAGACAAGAAACCCGCACTATCAGGTGTCCTTTACGGTATTTCATGTGCGATAAAACAGCCGCCTTGGCTTCTGGCTCCGTTCATCATAATCTATTTGGTTCGAACGCAGCACACAAATGGGGCGCGCAGGAAGCTAAAGAGAGTCGCAGAGTTCGTTGGACCAGCGTTGGCCTTGTTCTTCCTTGTGAATTTGCCATTCGCATTCGGTGACGCACTCGGTTGGCTTCGGAACGTAGTCACGCCTGTCACCTCAGACCTAGTCATACTAAGTCAAGGGCCAGCTGTACTTTCGCAAGTGGGGTTAATCGGCGTAGGAAGAGCATTCTACACAATACTGACTATTGGTGTCCTAGTCGTACTCGTAACGAACTACTACATCTACTTTAAGCAACTGAGATACGTTGTTTGGATACTTCCAGGCGTTATTCTCTGGTTTTCATACCGCGCGCTAACAAGCTACGTAATCTACTGGATCCCACTCATGCTCGTCTCACTAATCTTATGGTACAATTCAGCCAGCAACCACGACAGCAGAAGGCGTCCGACTTGAAGGCCCGCCACATTCGCAGGTACTTTGCAACAGTGTCTGTTAGCATTCTCATATTGGTAGCAGCATTCGCCTTTGCGAATCTGCAAGGCACCTATTTCGCCCCGCCACCAATACTTGACCCAAACTTCAAACTCTGGGCCGATAGTTCCACGGGCCCTCAGCTGATGGTATGGGGTCGCGAGTCCGTTAAAGGCTCATTCGATCGAGTGGCCCTAAACGAAACCTTAGCCAATAGTAGAAACGCAGTTGAACTGGGCGTCTTTCAAAGCGGCGAAGGGTCTGGGTGGGTGTACGAAGCGCTTACACAGACCTTAGACGGAGGCCGTTTATCCGCGCTCTTCGCTTCCACCGTTGGTTTGTGGTTTATGAAAGAGCCTTGTCATTGTGACGATGATCCCTTCAACAGAACCGCAGTAATCCTCGTCGTAGAAGTCAATGACGGAACCCACACAATTAGCATTCTTTTCTCAGACAAGTTTACTGAAACTCTTACCATGCTGAATCACAGGATCGAGTTTAGGCCGACCCCGTCGGGAGCTTGGATATTCGAGGAGTTCAATTTCGCTAAAGAATACGCATCAGCTCACTGGCTCCTTCCCAACAGCTTAACCTTCAGGATTATTTTCGGAGTTGCGGAGGGCTCCTCGGGCTGGCACTACGCATACCTCGATAGAATAACGATCGCCAGCAACTATCTTCACACATCCCAGGCCACAATTTCGAGTCTGATACTCGTTCCCGCAACATTGACCTCTCGGAATTCTGACTAAAGACTTAAGCGTAGCCAAAGAAAACGCGGCATGTGTATTGTTATGAACAGAAGAGAGGCGAGGGTCGGCCTAGGCGATCTAGATTCAGAACATCTTCGATCAATGTATGGAACAAAAGGCCGGTCAATACCAGTCATGAATGTGCTCTCCGTAATTTTCGGGATTTTGGCGCTTAGTGTGCTTGCGGCTTACTCCATCAGCCTTAACGCACCGTACATCATCGGAGAGAACTTGGTCAATGCTGAGGTCAATCTTGTTCTCTTCCAGTTCAAACCAATCACTCTGTTCACATACTTTTTCTTTCTATCCTTCGCGTTCGGCTTGAACTCACCAATATCGAAGCGGAGGCTTCTGAGCATTGGGGACCAGTTGTTCGAGTCGCTTTACGTAATCTCTTGGTTCTTCGTAATGCTAAGCGGCTTTGAGGTCCTATATCACATCGTTCTCTGGTCCGCGGGATTATCGGTTCAAGGGTTACAGAACCCTGATATTATTGTCAACTGGTGGCCGGCTAACCCTTACGCGATAAATGTAGTGTTCGCCGCGAAGCTGGTGGTGCTAATCTTCGCAATCTCATGTTTCTCTGTGGACTACTTACGACGGGTTCGGACGACACGAGAGAAAGTCCGGGAGAGGTTGATGTCCGCCCATGAGCGTGTAGGCTTCAAGAGTTGAAGTAGATTCCACAAAATCAAGAGTGAAAAAGCTATCCCAGTAGCATAGACGGGGACCATAAGGTACCCTGCAGTCTGAATTTGCCTCCAGACGACGTCCGCCTGAAAATAGAGGTCATAGAAATATGGACTAGCCCATAAGATTGGGATTGCAAAATAGTAGAATGGGGAACGCAGGAATATGAATATGAAAGGCGCAGCCCACAGCCTATAATCGCATTTCTTGCATAATAGAATCAAAGGAAAAATCGCGACCAAGAATTGCTCATTCATGATTTTTCCGAATAGGAAACTGATCAACATGACCGCCAACACAGCTTCGAGTAGCGGGAGCCTTCGTCCATACTTCAGAATAACGTATGCAACACCAATGATTGTAGCCGCGCTTGCGACTGTTGAGAGCAAGACATCAAAGAGAACGTCAGGCACGTTCCAGATGAAATTATAGAGGTTAACACCTCCCATGACTCGTAGGCCTTGGAAGACAACAACAACATTCCAGAACGCGGATGGGCTAACAATGAAATAGTATGCTACTGGGATGAGGGTAAAGGAAAAGCCCAGCAAAAATTCGCCGAGTTCCTTCCACCTACCTAATAACCGGTACACATAGAGCGGTGCCAGCACCGCGGTATACAGTTTCACTAGGCTCACGCCATACGTCAGGCCGGCTAGGAAATACGATTGCTTTGAAAAGGTGAGATAACTGAGAAGCAGAAATATCGCCACAATGGCATCAAACATTCCCCACACCACGGAGATGAAGATCACATAGGGGCAGAACGCGTAAATCTCAGCCTTTCGAAAATCAAGCTTAGCCAAAACGTAAACTACTGCGGCATCAGCGATTACGATCGGAATTTTCAGCATGAAAATAGCTAGCAGTGCCCAAGGGTAAATCAGAACGGGCAGACTTGGGGCGTGTCCGCCGATGATAACTAACGAAGGCCCAGCCACGAGCGTGAAGAGCCAGTAGAATGGAACAAACAAATAGATGAGTAGGGGATGATAGGCGTAACCTTCGAAAAACACAGGCAGCCCCGAGGCGTGTTGCATCAGTAGAGTCTGCTGATAGACGAAGTTGTAGACGTTTCCGCCGTTAAAAACAATTCGACTTGATTCATAAATTGTGCCCAAATCGCCGGAATGCATGAAGAAAGGCGCTATCGCCAATCTAACTGCGAGAGCGGCGAGAACGAGCCTTATTCTTCTTTCCATGCTTTTCAACCAACAGCAGATAGAGGCATACGGCGGCAATCGCAACTATTGGTAAGACATATGGGAGGTCGGTATAATTCCAAGTTGGAAAAGGCTGCTGGTTACTTCCAACCGACCCTGAGACCGCAAATTCCATTTCGCTGTTGACGTAATCTACTGTAATTCTATTGAAACCGTTCTCAAAAGGCCACACCTCAATCTGAGACGGGACGCGAGACATCTTAACTGAGCCGCTTCCGGTTACGCCGGAGGATTGGTCGAGAAAAGTGAGGTCTAAGTTTTGAGAAATTGGGAGCACCGTAGGCTTGGGCGCCGTTGTGACATTTACTCCATTGACTGAGGTAAACACCCACTTCCACATTTCGATGTGGACTGCGATTTCCTTGTTTGCAACGATCTTAACTGAGACATAATCTCCTGTGGGCACCTCCACAAATTTGTGAATAACCAAGCCATGGCCGGTGTAGGTTACATCCAGAGCCTTGGGAGAAGTGCCAATCGACACGTTGAAGTCGTTAAACAAATTGTAACCGTTCACATAGCTCGTCCAGTCGCTGAACTCGATCAGGCTGATTCGTTCGTTTGGAACCAAGGACGGGTTTATGTGAATATTCGGTTTGCTGCTCCCATCGTAAGGGTCATTGAACAAAACAAAGTAGCTTGGGCTCTGGAAGGCATAAGCGCCAAGGCCATACCCTAACCAACGACTTTGGGCAATGAAGGTCTGGTGAATCAAGGGTATGAAGCTGAGCGCGACAACGTATAGGACGAAAAATGTTGTTAGACGTCGCAGCTTCAAAGAAAAACCAATTGCTCCTTACATTTCACTTTCTTGCAGGAAGCATTCAACCCATAGCTAGCCAAATGAATATTTGACCCGCACCGACGTTTTTCACGTGCTTGAGTCGACTATTATAGAGTTTCTATGGATGGCTTGCCATTCTGTGAGAGTTGCCTAGGGCGGTTATGTGGGCCTACTCCGTCCCTTCTCCGAGTATTGGCGACTATCTTCTGCACGGGTTCTGTGGATAGGACTGAGGTTCCAAAGAACAGTGAGCCCAAAGAGGAATGTTCCAAAAAGTAAGAGGGCAATGTTCGTTCCCACCGATTCGTAACTCGGGAATGGAGCCCACTCCGCCTGTATGCTTTTCGGCGAATTTGCACTTAGGAGAATTCTAGCGTCGCTACTGTTCACATCGCCCCGCCATTGTGCGAATATTACTTTTGATTCGTTGGCTACCGGAGGCTCGACCGATGCGGCCGCTGTACTATTTTCGTCGTACCACCCGGATCCTGATGGTGTCTCGTATGCCGAGGTTACGTTGACAAAGTATTGTACTCGGTAATTGGCAAGTATGCTAGTGTCATTGTGAAGGGTGATCAGTCTTGTTGCATCAGTGCTGCCATCCTCCCAACCCGTGAAGACCACTCTCGTTTGCGAAGTTAAGTAGGTCACGGGTTCGACTTGGACGGTGTGCGGTCCCTGTTTGGTTTCTAGATAAATGCTACCTGTGTCTGGGATTTTGAATTCACTTCCGTCGAATGCGAATGAGGTGCCTGGAATGGTTGATGCGACTGTGATCTTGATTGTGTCGAGGACCTTCGTGTTTGTCAGGAGAGGGCCGGAAACCGGTTTCCAACCGCCGCCTGTCTCCGTTACCACGATGATAGCGAGGGGAAGTTCAGTTGAATTGGGCGGAGGCAAAAAAGCGAGAAGCAGCACGTGGGGGCGGCTTCCGGCAAGAAAGACTTCTTGGCTACCTTCGATCTCTCCTCGCTGAGTGTTGAAGGCAATTACTTGCGCCGTTCCTGTCGCATGATTGTCGTTTGAGAGCACAACTCTGACTCTAACAATCGTAGCTGTGGATACCTCGGTGGGCGCGGTTGCTGACGTTAGGTCAAGGCCAGGGGCCACAGGCGCTGATTTATTTTCAGCCGCGTGCGTGATCACCTCTAGGTCCTTATCGGTAAATTGGAGCGCCTTCACGTTGCTAACGAAGTTTACCAGAATTCCCTCAGCTTGCGTATCGTACACCCCCGTCTCATACACCGTCCATACCTCGTGGCCCATCTTCTCGATTACCTGGAAGTTCTTGTGGAGGTAGGACGAATTATGCCAGCCGTCTTTCGGAGCATCCAAGAAGAACTCATGCCCCGTGCTGACATACGCTGGTGTTTCTATACTTCCCCCGTAAAGAACCAACAGACTCGCTTTCATTCGATACGCACTCTTCGATACGAGGTCGGACAACTTCGGTGTAATGAGCACAAGTCCATCTGGGCTCACCCATTCCTCGGGAGCGCGTATGGAAACTTCCATAGCTGCAACCTGAGCCCCCGTAGAGTAACCTACAAGAAACGTGTGAGCATATCCTTGCTTTCTGATCCAATCATGGACATCACCAATGATTCTGGAATCCATCCGGTATGGCTCTTGATAAATCGTGCGATTTGACTCGGGGCTATAGTATTCGTATGAGCCTTTCTGAAGCGCGATTAGGCAGTAGTCCGTAGTCAGGTGTTGAATGAACTTGATTGTCCCGAAGGACTCGTACTCGAAGGGGTTAATCATGTAGGAATAGTAACCTGTCTCTTGTTCATCCGTTGTCCCGCCGCCAAGCCAGATTAGGCAAGTATCGCTCGCAGTATTGTTCCAATAGTACCAAGAAGCGTCACCGATCCTTACAATCGACCTAACCGGCTGGATTGGAAGTTGGGCGTGCGTCGAGGGAATCCGGATCAGAAGTATGATCAAGATTGCTGCGACCAGTATCAATCTTGCCCACTGTTGGACACGGTGGGGTGGTAGTCGTGGGGCACGCCCCCTCAGATTGCGGCGAATCGCTCTGATGAGTAGGATCAAACTACCAAGCATTAGAGCGCTGAATATGACGAGTGAGACTGTTGCTGTTCGTGAAGGTACCCAACGCGCCTGCACGTTCTTCGGCCCATCCATGACTACTGATGCGAGCGCGTCGCTGGAGCCACTGTCACCTGACCAACCTGCGAATCTATAGGTCCCCACCAGTAGCCCCAACCAATCCAGGCTGCTGGAAGCTGGGACGACAGTGAAGCTCGGATTCGAACCTGCGGGATACCATCCTTGACCGGCACTTAGGCCATGCTCAGATTTCACCGAAAGGTAGTATTCCGTGCGGTACAGAGCCGTTAGGTTCGCGGTATTGCTGATTACGAGCAGACGTGGATTGGAGGCGACGCCGTCACTCCAACCAACGAACACAAAGCGTTCACCAGTTTCAGCAGGGATCAATTGCGTCGCGGCTAGGCGATGAACGCCCGGTGTGACTGAGAGATTAATGGGACCGGCAGCATTTACAGGATATGTGATGCCATCCAAACCGATCGATGAAGGTGGACCTGAAGAAGCTAATGTCAGGGCAGCAGCATTGGACACGTCGACCTTGAAAGAGCTTGAACCTTCGAGCGGGTCCTGGTACCATGCGTTCTGCCACCAGATTCTCGTAATCGCAAGGAGGTGCCATTCGGTCGTCTCGGCGGGGGCTGTCAAATTGAATGCGAAGGTCAATGGCCCTGTGTCGCGCAGAGGAATCGATATGCTCTGTACGACGACTCCACTCTCAACATCCCAAATGCCCATGTCCACTCCGACTTTATCCGAATAGTCAGCAACAACGGTCACTAGAAAAACTGTGCCCGATAGAACGTGGCGAGGGTAATTCATGGAGGTGATCTTAGCCATCGGTGGGGACGCGTGAACGTAGCCTAATTGAAGAGTTGCAGAAAGGATCAGAGCTCCAATGGCTGCAACTATCATCAGCGATTTCTTGTGAGGCACGCGGATCCGCACCTGGGATATCTGAGCTCAGGTGTGGTGTATTCAAAGCCACCGCAACTTGAACGCTGGTAACGCTTCTTTTCGGTCGTATTAGAATGGACCGAGGAGCTTGTTTCGGACGGAATGCTTGGTCTGCCCAAGATGGAGAATCTTTAGAAAGTTTCTAAAGATAGATGTGGTCGACTTGGCGCTATGGCCCCTGCATACTGGCGGTATGCGTTCCGTGGCTTCTGGGAACTCGCCCACCGCGACAGTGCGTTCAGAATAATCCTTCTTGTCGCCACAACTCTCTGGGTTTATTCATCAATCTTGAAGCTACCCTTTGTGCAGCCAAGCAACTATAGCGACGTAGGCTGGCTGTGGATTCGAGACGTATACCAAGGACACCATAATCTACAGATACCTTACGTGCAGTACGAGCTTGAATACCCGCAGGTCATCGGTTTTCTCATTTTTCTCGGTCAGGCAATATCCACATACTTTCCAGTAGTGGTCGACCAGTACAACACATTCGTCGTAGCGGAATCCGTTCTACAATATCCGTTCATGATTGGAACACTCTTCAACCTGTACATGTTGTGTGGTAAGCTCCGGCTGAACCGGAATCGGTTGTACCTCTACGCGCTTTCAACCCTCACCTTCGTCATCTATGGGTTCTACAACTGGGATTTCGTAGTGGCTTATTTTGTCAGCCTAACGATTTGGCTGTACCTCGACAAGAGGTTTGACGCAAGTGCACTAACTCTAACAGCAGCTGTTCTGACGAAGTTTATCCCAGGCATAATGTACTTTGCAATGGTCGCCGGGCTTCCGAACAATAAGGCTCGACTAAGGTTCACAGCAATTGCTGCGGGAACCTGGGTCCTCGCGAACGCACCTTTCGCGGCCCTCAATTTCAGCGTCTGGATTAAGCTGTTCATAGGATACTCTGGGCCCAATCATCAGTTACAGAACACTTGGATTTCATGGGTCATAACTACGGCAGGCCTTGGCGACATAGTCTCAGGCGCAAGATACGGACAGATTCTGAGTTTCATAATTATCGGGTACTTGATCATGCGGGCCGTGGTCAGCAGGAAGACACCTCTAGAAAAAATCCTCCTCTCCTGGTACGCCTGGTACGGAGCAATCTACCTGTTCGACCCACAGATGTTCATCCAGCTCTTTCCCATTGTAATCTTAACTCCGAACTTCAATTTCCTCTTCTACAGAATTGCAGATGTTCTGAACGCATTCATAATCCTGTTCTACTTTATCGGAGGGGGCCATCCCGGGTTTCCAAGATACCTAACTGACCAGCTCACACCGTTTGGACTGATCAACATGTCAGCCGCGTTCCGGCAACTCATATTCCTAGGAGCCTATTTCGTCTGCTTTAACCCGAAGTTACAGAAAAGGCTGAAACGCATGGCGGCAGCTCTGTCCGCGCCTCTTTGGGAGCTTGGTTTTCTCTTAGAAAAATTCACCTCCGGCTTACTTGAACCGTTGACGAAGGCTTAGCTTGCGAACTCAGCCTAACAAGGTCCGCCAGCATCTTGAACGATTGGCTGCCCAATTTCAGCTTTGACCTTCCGATCACCCTATCCCTGAATACGATTGGAATCTCGGTTGTCCTATACCCTTTCCAGTACGCCTTAACGATGAACTCCATGAAAAACGAATTTCCCTTTGACTCCGTTTCAACCTCCCAGACTGCTTTCCGCCTGATTGCACGCAAGGCTGTCGTAAAGTCGTGTACCGGTACGCGTGACAGCAGGAGGATGAGGATGTTTCCCAGCCTACTGGCAATGCTCTTCTTCAAGGTTTGGAATGATTTCACTTCATACTGGCCGCCCTTAATGTATCGTGATCCGACGACTAAGTCATACCCCTCATTGATTTTTGCGACGAAACGAGGTATGTCGTACGGGCTGTGAGAGAAGTCAGTATCCATCCCTACGATGATGCCGCCCTTGGCGAATCTATAACCGTCAGCATGCGCGGAGCCGGGTCCCATCTTTCTGGGGCGCCAGAGTAATCGAACATTCCCATATTTCCTGCCTAGCTTCCTCACCAAGTCAGAAGTACCATCAGGCGAGTTGTCGTCTACTACAACAATCTCTCCCCGAATCTTACTACGCTTCAAAATACCTTCAATAATTGGGACCAGCTTAGACACATTTTCGCGCTCGTTGTAAGTTGAAAGGACTACTGAAACCAGTTCTCCTCGCGTTCGGGCCTGCATTAATCATCCAGCCACAATGGTGATTAGGCCTGCTTTCTACCTTTATCGATTAAATCCCAACGGCTAGATGAATAGCAGAACGGAGGCTCTCTGTAGGTCCATGAAGGTGCTTGTAACTGGTGGAGCTGGGTTCATTGGGAGCCATCTTGTAGAAGCTTTACTGGCGCATGGCGACGATGTTGTCGCACTGGACAACCTCAGTAGCGGTAGTTTGGATAACCTTCGCGAGTCGTCAAGCAAACCTGGCTTCAATTTTGTCGAGGCAGACCTGAAGAACTTTGGCGGATGGAATGAAGTCTTGGATGGAGTGAAACTGGTTTATCATTTCGCCGCCAATCCTGAGGTAAATGTCGGCGAAACCAACCCCGCCGTGCATTACCAGGAGAATCTTTTCGCAACATTCATGTTGCTGGAAGCGCTTCGCAAGAGCAAGGGTGCAAAGCACATCGTGTTTGCCTCCACTTCCACAGTGTACGGCGAAGCGTCTAAACTACCCACCCCTGAATCCTACGGGCCACTTTTGCCCATCTCTACGTACGGTGCCTCCAAGCTAGGCTGCGAGGTTCTCCTCAGCTCATACTCATATACACATGGTATGCGCGCTCTAATCTTACGCCTTGGCAACTGCGTCGGTTCACGAGCAAGACACGGTGTCGTAGTGGATTTTATAAAAAAGCTGAAAGCAGATGCCACCGCATTAGAGATCCTAGGCGACGGAACCCAGAAAAAATCCTACATCCACATCAAAGACCTCCTCGACGCGGCCGGGTTCATTAGGGATCGTTTCTTATCCTCTGAACAACGTGTCGACATATACAACCTGAGTTCGGCGGACCAAATCACCGTCAAACGCATCGCTGAAATTGTCGCCCAACAAATGGGCCTGCATGGAGTAAAGATGAATTTTACAGGGGGCGTCGACGGCGGGAGGGGATGGTTAGGGGATGTCAAACAAATGCACCTCTCCATCGGAAAACTGCGAAGGCTGGGGTGGACTCCGAAACTCAACAGCGAAGCTGCAGTACGGAGGGCGGCGAAGGAGCTCTTGGCCTAGTGTCTAGACCTCAGAAATCCCAACTTATCGTTACCCTCCCAGTCTACAGAGACGCAGCGTTCCTTGAGAAGACAGCTGACGCCCTACAAGAGATCACGCCCTCTATCTCGAAGGATTTCATCCTCTTGATCACCGAAGACGGGTCCAACTCTTCAGAAATAGTCGAGAGACTCCGAACGAAATACCCAAACATCATCTACTTTCAAAACGATCGCAGATTGGGCAGGGGAAAGGCACTGCGGGAGGTTTGGAAGAAAGTTCAAGGCAACATTTACGCCTATATCGACGTGGACCAGGCGACAGACCTCACGAAACTCAATGCATATGCGAACCTAGTGAATCTGCAAAGAGACTTTGACCTCGTTACTGGGTCACGGTATATTGCAGCGTCCGTAACGGCGCGCCCTTGGCTTCGAAGAACCGCATCAATTGCATACAACTGGTGGGTCCGAATGATGTTCCGGACCGGGGTTTACGACCACCAATGCGGATTCAAGTCCTTCTCACATGAATTAGTTGAACGACTGGCCATTGAGGCCAAGAGCGATTCTTGGTTCTGGGATACAGAGGTTATCGTTCTCGCTAGGAAATTAGGATTTAGAGTAAAGGAAATACCGATCTACTGGGCCGAGAAGAAGGGGCGAAGAACGCCCGTCAAACGTCTACTAAAGGACATATGGCTTCATGGAATCGGGATGCTGGGCCTGTTTTACAGGATCTACATAGCCTAGTAAGGTACAAGACGTTTAAACTTCAATTCACTCAGAGATATTTGGACTGAGTTTAGTTGACACCAGTGACGGAGCTAAGGGAAATCGCTCTAGGCAAACTGGAGGAGCTGGCTCCGCCTTCTCAAAGGGTAGCCATCTGCGAATATGGGCCCTCAGTCTACGCAAGGCCAGGCTCGTACAAGGGTCAAGACGTTATGGTTGTATGCGAAAACTACGCAAACGGGTTGCGGGCCCATCTTAGGGTTACGGAAGGGCATGAAATTAGGTTCCTAATAGCCGATCGAGATCTGCTAGAGTCAGATATCAAAAGGGGGACGCTCGGTGATTTCATCACCGAGAAATTCCTGTACCCACATCGCCCACTAGCGAATAACGAATACGTCGAGAAGATAAGCACCCAAGCTAAGACGCGCATCGTGAAGGAAGAAACCCGAGACCTCGTCGTGGAGTACGGTGAAATGTGCCGCGGCTTGGTTGCGAAACCAGAGTTCTTCGGCATTTCGCGAATGAGGAAGCGAGCACGCGTTTTCATGCCCAGCATGGCTGATTATCTCAGGCTCCTAGAGCCCTCAGTTCGCAAGCATAACATAGTGATAATTCAAGAATCTTTCAGAGCCGCAATTTCATCGATGAAGGGCGACGTGGTAGAACTTGAGGGTGACCACGTTGCGTTCCAGGACAACACTATCGACCGATGGTTGAAGGACAGAACCTCGGAGCAGGCAGTGAACATACTCCGACAGAGCCAAAGGGCATTCTACTCCTACCTCACGAAGGGGCGTTCGATTTACCTTAGCCTAGATCTCCTTGCCCGCGAACTCAGCGAGCCCATAAGGGTAGGAATAGATCCAGCACTGATGGGAACGAAACCCGAGAACCCGAAAGATTACCTCTCCCTCCGAACCTCCGAAGGCTTCACTTCCTTCAATGAGACGGCATCCTTAGAGGACATTGCATCAAAACTGCGACCCGGACGTCCAATAACAATTTCGCCATTGGCCGGCGTTCTTAACGAAGTCTTCCTCGTGACGGCTGGAAAGGAGCAATTTGTTGCAAAGAAGTTCACGGACTGGCATGGGTTCAAGTGGTTCACGCTCAACCTTGTATCATTTGGCAGCAAAGTGTTTGCTGTATCAGGAAAGACAAGAATGACCAACGAATATGGGATCAATCGCTACCTAGCCAAGAAAGGGTTGAAAGTTCCACAGATAATTCACGTGAACCTTAGGCAGCGAATCTTGGTTGAAAAATACGTGGTTGGGACTGGATTAAGCGATTTCGTAACGTCAGCCGTTAATCAGAGCACATTGGCCGAGGGCCAATATCGACTTGCCGAATCGCTTGGCGAGACACTGGCAAGAATTCACGATGTGGGGGTTTCAGTCGGGGATGCTAAGCCGGAGAACTTTGTCGCAAGTGAGGGTGAAATCTTCACGGTCGACTTGGAGCAAGCAGGTAAACGCGGCGACTACGCATGGGACATAGCTGAACTGCTCTTCTACACTGGACATTATAGCGCAAGTCAGATTCCCACACGCGGACTTAGCATGCTTGTTGAAGCATTCATAGAGGGGTACTTGCGGAAGGGTCGTCCTGCGGAACTGAGACGGGCTACCGGGGTCAGATACGTGAAGGCGTTCTCTTTCTGGACTCCGGCGCCGGTCATACTTGAGATATTGAGAACTCTTCACGAGGCCAGTCGGGGAGAATGAATCGTAACATTCGATTAGTAATTTTCGATTTGGACGGGACCCTAACCCCCGTGGAAAGCTTGTGGCGGTACCTTCACGAAGCCTTTGGTACCTGGGAACAAGGGAAGATAGCCGCTCTCAAGTACAGCCGCGGCGAAATATCCTACAAGCAGTGGGCTGAGAGTGATGCTGGATACTGGGCGGGAGTTTCGCTTTCAAGGGTCACCAGGATGCTCGAGGAGATACCGTATCGAAGGGGAGCGAGGGAGGTCTTTGCGGAGCTTAAGCGTCGGCAAGTAAAGACCGCCATTGTTAGCGCGGGGTTGTCACTCCTAGCAAATAAGGTGGCAGAGGAACTTGAAGCCGACGCGGCGGTTTCAAATGAACTTGAGACCAGAGAAGGTTGGTTGACGGGTGGAATCAGAGTGCGAGTCGCGGTCAACAATAAGCGAGAAATCATTGAACAAGTCGCTGCCTCACTTCAGATTGCCCTTCAAGAAGTCGCCCTCGTGGGTGACCAAGCTTTCGATCTATCGCATTCAGAGTGCTTGAGAATCGCATTTAAACCGAAAAATGACATTGCAAGGCGCCAGGCTAACTTTGTTGTGGAAGATGACGACCTCACCCAAATTCTTCAATACCTTATCTAGCGTACCCGGTTAGAGAATGCAGATAAGCATAATCGAGGATCCGGCCATTGCCCTCACACGAGAAGTATTTCAACTGCGGTGGGTTGGTGGGATCCATCAACCTCTACAATGACCGGATGGTTATCAATAGCAAGGAGTGGGGTGTCTCCAAGTCTTATCAACTTCCCATTAAGCGAATAAGGTCAGTTGTGGTTGAGCGCAAGAGTGTAATACCTTTCGCCACACTCACAGTAATCGCGGCGGCTACAATACTTTTGGCGAGATACAATGCGCTTTGGTTTTTGGTTAATCTGACACCCCAAAACGCACAAACAATAAGCTCATACGCACTCCTCGTTTCCGTAGTCAGCGCGATTCCGACGTTGATCCGTATAATATTCGTTAGTGTTTCTATTACTTGGGATGGCAATCCCAGATCATTCCGCGTGGGCTTCGTCCCAATCCGCTCTGGAAAGCGTTTAGCCCAGAAGTTTCAAGAATTGTCGTAATTGAGCTGAGTAAATCAATTTGGGTAGCATGATCGCGGAGGGCTCATTGGTTCTCCTACATTTCGATGTGAAGCGTCAATGGCTCATACGCATTGATGGGGCGAGGCAATTTCATACGCACAAAGGATATGTTGCCTTAGCGGATCTTGTGGAACGACCGTTTGGGACTGCGGTGAAAAGTTCGCTCGGCCATACGTTTTGGGCCTTGAAACCTACCACTTATGATTTCATAATGCATAGCGCCAGGAAAACTCAGATAATGTACCCTAAGGATATCGGCCTAGTCATTCTCAAACTAGCGCTTTCCCCTGGGTTGAACGTTCTGGAAATAGGAACCGGTAGCGGTGCCATGACAATGGCGGCAGCGATGGCGGTGAAACCAGCCGGTCATGTTCATACGTACGAGGCTCGCGCTGAATTTGCGGAAATTGCTGAACGAAACCTCAAGAGGGCAGCTGTCTCCGAATACGTGACTATTCATAATACTAATGCTGGTGCAGGCATCGAAGGGACGGATTTTGACGCAGCCATAATTGACGTCGGCGACCCATGGCCATTGATTCCACATGTACACAAAGCTCTATCCGGTGGCTCACCCGTGGTCTCCTTCAGCCCCACCTTCAACCAAGTTGAGAAGACCACTGAGGTCTTCGGGAAGGGAGGATTCGTGAACATTCAGACCATTGAGTGTTTCATACGCGAAATAAGGGCGGATACCGGCAAAACCAGGCCTGCAACAATCATGGTCGGCCATACGGGCTACATGACTTTCGCCCAAAAATGCTACCCGTAGTCTGCAAGTAGTTTCGTTGTAGTCAACGGGAGCTCAATTCGAGCTTCTGGCTTTTTCGATCAGTTCGAGCCAGTTTCCGTCCGGGTCTTTTATGAACGCAATCTTGGAAGATGATCCACTTAGCGAAAAGGGTTCCATTGCGATGGTGACTCCGTTCGCTTTGAGCTCGTCTACAGCCTTTCTCACATCATTAACTGCTAAGGCTATGTGGTCGAAATTGTCGCCTTCAACCAAATTCTTCTTGTCCCGCCAGCGTGTAAGTTCTATGGCAGCGCCGCTCTCGTCCTGCAAAAAAGCTATTTCAGCATTGTTCTGCCTGACCTCCCGACGGCTCACAAGTCTGAGTCCGATGAAATGGGTGTAGAACTCGATGGACTTGTCAAGGTCAGATACGTTTAGGCAGGTGTGGAGAATCTTCACTGAAATCGCTCGCTGCGTAGGCTGACTTGAAGAAAGATAATGGAGACAAAAGATGGGGTTGCTGGTGGCTTAGACCCAGCCACGCAGCTTCACAGCGTCGGCGACTCGTTTGACGGCTACCATGTATGCTGCGGCTCTCATGTGCACTTTTTCTTTCTTTGACATTTCGTAAACATCCTTGAAAGCCTTGGTCATGTGGGCGTCGAGTTGCTTGTGGACATCTTCGAGGGCCCAGAAGTAGTTGTATGTGCCCTGAACTTGCTCAAAGTAGGAAACAGTGACTCCGCCCGCGTTTGCTAGAAAGTCAGGAAGAACGAGGACGCCGTTCTTGAGAAGGGCTTCATCTGAGTCGGGTGTGGTGGGGCCGTTGGCAAGTTCGCAAAGTATCTTTGGCTTGATCTTATTGCAGTTCTTAGCGGTGATGACGTTCTCCAAGGCCGCTGGGATTAGGACGTCGACCTGCAGCTCCAATAGCTCGTCGTTTGAGACTGGTTTAGTGCCTGGGAATCCAGCTACCTTCCCCGTCTTCTCTTTGTGGGCGACCAACGCTACTGGGTCAATACCCTTCTCGCTGTAAACGCCTCCCTGTGAATCGCTTGCAGCTACGAGCTTAAGGCCTAGGATTTCTGCGCCAAGAGTTGCAGCGAATTGGCCAGCGTTGCCAAATCCTTGAATCGCCATGGTCGCTCCGCGTGTGTTCATTCCTATGGCCTTTGCTGCTTCACGCATGCAGTAAACTCCGCCCCTAGCTGTGGCGTCTCCTCTACCCTGCGATCCACCAAGCGCGATTGGTTTCCCCGTGATGACGGAGGGGCTGTTCATTCTCACGATCGTTTCATACTCATCCATCATCCAAGCCATAATCTGCGGATCAGTGTACACGTCTGGCGCTGGGACATCTTTGAACGCCCCAAGTTCCGACGCTACACATCTAATGTACGCTCTCGCCAACCGTTCCTTTTCAGACGCAGAGAGTTTCTTCGGGTCAACAGTTACGCCACCCTTTCCGCCACCCAGAGGGATGTCCATCATTGCGGTCTTCCAAGTCATCCAGGCAGCCAAAGCTCTTACAGTATCTATGGTTTCTGCTGGGTGCCATCTCAGGCCCCCCTTACATGGCCCCCGGGCATTGTTGTATTGAACCCGGTAGGCGCGTAAAACTTGAACAGACCCATTATCCATTTTCAGAGGAATCGTATACACGAATTCTCTCATCGGCCACTTCAGGAACTCGCCCATTGCTTTGTCCAATCCGAGTCTCTTCGCGGCCATTTCCAGCTCTCTTTGAGCTATCTTGAAGGGGTTAAGTTCTTCTGTCATCATTTGTTCGCCTTTTAGTCGAGCTGCCGCAAGGCTATGCCCATTATGTAAATGCTCCGGGGAACTTTCAGGAGAAATAATGAATGGCAGAGTCACCGGCATGATTTCGGCGGACTTGCGGTGGGTGTTGAAGAACGTAGGAGTATTTATTTGCCGAAACGGCAAGTGCGCGTAGCTTGAGGTGTGTACCGTTGGTGGAGCAAGAACCAGAGAAGAAACGCGGTTTCCGTGATGCTCTGTTGGTGCTGGTCGCCGCAGCCCTAATTATGTCACCGAGCTACCTCAGCCTTATCCTGCTTCACCGGTTGAAACTTGATATTTCTCTCCTAGCAGTAATGGCGCTAGCGCTCTTCCTGGTCGGTGTTTTCTTCCTGGTTAAGATAGTAAAGGAATAAGATCGCTCGGCTTACGAGAAGGGCCTGAGAACGAAATTCGTATAGATCGTAAGGGCAAGCGACAAGAAGAACAAGGCCGCCCAGTAACGTTTGTTCCAATAGTAAACTTTCCGCCCATCAAAAACTGAGAACGGAATCATGTTAAACAGGGCGAGAAACGCGTTGATGCCAGCGCCGAACAAGATCGGAAGGTACACGAGTGATTGCTGAAGAACCGGAAGAAGAGTGAGAAGCGCCATAGTAATTATCACATTTACAACGGGCCCCGCGATGGCGGTGCGGCCGATACGGTCTTTCTCAGCGAACCCTGAGATCATGACCGCCCCAGGCGCGATGAATTTTAGGGGAGAGACAATGGAAAGGGCTGTCAAAATCACCCCAGTTGCATTTACTCGAAATTCAGCCCAAAGCCCGTACCCTTGGGCAACATACTTGTGAGCGAGCTCATGGAGTATGAAACCCATCGAGAAAATTAACGCTGCCAGTATCAACCCAGGTAGCGTGAATGCGTTTCCGATGATAAAGGAAACGCCTGCCGCGGTCACCAATGCTGTACCCACCGCCAAATGGCGCAACTCAGTCCGGCTGAAACGGACGCCACGCAAGCTAGGTGAAAGAAGCATGCTCCGAGTATCAGATGCGGCTTGCATTGGTGAAGCGTTCGCCCTAGCAGACTTGACGGCCTTCACGCGCCATGTTTCACTGCACTCGTGATTTTCCGGCAATCTGTGGCTAGGGCAATAGTAGTGCTCGCAGTAATTGCACTTGAATGGAAGGTCGACTTCAACCCCACACCTCTCACATCTCAAACAACGAGGCGCCCCGGAACAGGCAAATATCTGCCCACTCCTTACTTTTAATGTTGGTACCCCAATGTACCTTGGGATTAATGTTGCCAAAATGCGCAACGTGCGGAAAAGAACTTCCTAAACTGGAAAAGTGTCAGTATTGCGGGGAGATGTTCTGCGAGGAAGATTACCCGAAACATATGGCGTGGGAGCGGCGGCATGCAGGCCTAGCTGAGGAGGAGGGAAAGTTCTGGAGGAAAAGGAGAGAAGCTCCCGACTGAGAGTCCAGTAATTCGGCAGGTTTTTCTAGACACACGCCAATGCTAAACCTGACTCGTTCATGTCCAAGTATATGAAACAAGCGGAGAAAGTTACGATCCCGAAGCATAGACATTGCGGCGTCTGTTCAACGCCAATCGAAATGGACAGGGAGTTCTGTGGGCCAATGTGTGAGGATCAATTCAAACGGTCGGAAAGAAAGAGAAAGTACACTTTCATCATTGTCCTCATGATGTTTCCAATTCTGTTCTTTGTACTCACACTGTTCCGCAAATAGAAATCGCACCAGTAATGAACGGCGGGACTCTTCCCGGCCCCAGGCGGGCCGCTAATCATCAGCGCATAGCGAATTTCGAGCACGAAAAATCGTGATCAAACCACGCGATTGTTCCCTGGAAATATACACGGAACACAACTGTTCCGAAGCAATGTCAACCTACAGTGCAACCAATACTGTTAAATGCAAATCAGCTAGCCAAGGCAGTCTGAGAAAATTTGTCGCAAAAGAAACTATTCGTAAGAAAAGCAACAGGGCTTGTCAGAGAAATCGGTCCGCTAACTGCAATGATCATCATCTTAGCCAACGTCATGGGCCTCGGCTGGCAGAAACGTGTCTTCCAGTTCACTGGGGCTGCCCCACTACCAGAGAACCTCTGGGTCGCGGGTATCCCACCGATGGTTATGGCCTTCTTGATAGGCGGCATAATCATTATCCTCTCAGTTCTATCCTTCTCAATTCTGATTGCGGCTATGCCTCGGTCAGGAGGAGGGTACGTTGTCATCTCTAGGCTTGTCAGTCCAATCTGGGCGTTCGTCGGCTCATGGTTCGAATTTCTCAGCATTGCGTGGTCCTTCGGGATCATCGCAGTGGCTGTGTTCGAAGGCATCTACTTCATTTTCGGGCCCATAGTCGGCATAACGGCGGCTGGAGTCAACGACGTGTACCTATTCGGTGGAGGCGTCCTATTAGTCGTCCTCTTCACGGCCATTGGATCCCTAGGGGTGAGAATGGCGGGATACCTTCTGCAGGTGATGTTCTGGATTCCGGCGATTTTGACCGTCTACGTGCTCTTCTTGCTAGCGAGTTCGCTGTCGAACCCGAGTGCTTTGCAAGCTGGAATCACGTCGTTAGCTGCGGCGAACGGAATAACGGGAGTCACAGCCGACACCTACGTGAAAGGTGCACTCGCACAAGGAATGGATGCAGCAAATGTGGGTAACTACTGGTCGGCCGTATCAACCGCCATGATCGGAGCCTACTTTGCTTACATTGGATATGCAGCATCGACATTCGTCGCAGGCGAAGTGAAGGAAGCAAACAAGAGCCTACCGAAAGTTCTGCTTCTATCCTCAGTGATTATCATGGTCGCATACATGGTCGTTTCAGGTCTCGGAGCATACGCGACCGCGGCGCTGGGTCGGACAACATTGCCAAACGGTAACACCTGGTCATTCTTCGAAGCCTACTCCTACCTATCATATGGTGGAGGAAACTTAGCAAAGGCTGGCGTTCCCGCCATCAAAGCATGGACGACGACCGTCGCCGCTATGACTGGAATCGGTCTAAACCTTAGCTCACTCAACTGGCTGCTATTCATATTCGGCATACTATGGGTAGCAAACGACATTCCGCCATTCATCCTAACCGCCTCAAGAATTCTCTTCGCTATGGCATTCGACAGGGTTCTACCAGGGTCACTTGCAAACGTGAACGAGCGATTCCACTCACCCGTCAACGCAACAATAGCAACAGGCGTCTTCGGCATGCTAGGATGCTTCTCAGAATCCGGCGTAATATCTAACGGTGGTACATGGAACCCAGGCGGAGCCCTGGGCGGTGCGCTTAACGGCATATTCAGCATAGGCGTCTCAAGCACGGACCTATTCGATGCCACCTTCTTCACACTATTCGCACTCGCACTGATCATGTTGCCATTGCGCAAGAAGGAGATCTATGAGACAGCACCATTCAAGATCGGCGGTAAAACAGGGATGATGGTTATTGGCGTCTTAGGTGTCGGAGCTAACCTAGCATTGGACTGGATGATACTCACCGCACCGCAAGACAGCTACAACATCCTTGCACCAACATCTGACAACTGGTTCGCAATCGGCTTCACCGTGCTACTTGGTCTAGTGGGCGCGGGTATGTACGCCTACTATAAGTACGGTAAGAAAGACGTCGACTACTCCACTATCTTCGCAGAAATTCCACCAGAATAGGCAAGCCCCACTCCCTTTTTTCTTTCTTTTCCTTTTTCCTTTCGGCATTCGCGTAATAGCTACGCTGCATCCTCTCCTATTCCCGGGCCACTTTCTGAGAGCGGGACAAGAATTCTACTGCACCTAAAACATTTTATCGTTTCAACTTCTTGAGGGATGAGTTTACCCAGCTTCATAACGGCCGCGAAGTCATCGTGGCCAATGAAGAAGCAAATCCGCATCTTGAAAGGACGCCACGAAACCATTGCTATACCACAGCTTTCGGCATCGACGCTTACCAACGTAAATCGTGAGAACAAAGGTTGAAGATAAATGAGGCCTGCGCAACACAGGAAACCAGAGAAGAGGATACGGCACAGGGCCAATTATGCAGTGTATGGAGGGTCGGGTTGCAATTGAGGCGTGACGCTCTCTTGTTGAGAGCCGGCTATGCGACTGCCGTGGCCTTGGGTGCTGGAACCTACTTGATTGGCTTAGGATTAACGGCCACGGTGGGAGTGGTTGTTGCCGCGGTTCTGCTGACTCGCAGTGCCATATACCTCCACTACGAACGCTACCTCGCCTTCAGGAGCTTCGAGGATTTCGCATCTGGCAAGATACGGCATGAATGCATTGCATGCGGCGCCTCTTGCCATTTGAAAGTTAATCTTGGAAAAGACGATGTGGAAAGGCTACTAAGATACGCAAAGGAGAAAGGTATTCAGGACACAATTATCGAGACACATGGGAAAAACTACTGGTTGAAAAGAAAACGATCAGGCGCATGCGTCTTCCTGACCTACGTAGATAACCTGCCTCGCTGCTTAATTTACACAATACGGCCCACCGCTTGCAGGCTTTACCCCTTGATACCTTCAGGAGCACGGCTGAAGGTTGACCCCCTATGCCCCGGCTTGAGCAAGGATCGTGGGCACACTTTCAAGGAACACCTCATAACCCAGGAAGTTGGCTCATACGTAAGGAAGGTAATCGGTAAAATCTAGCCTTAAGATGGTATGACGTTTTTCGCTCAAAGGTATATTTGCAGGAACGAAGCAGTAGCCGCCGGGGACGGACCGTTTGACGCGTAGCTCAAGAATTCAAGTTTCCAGAATCGCCGTCTACTGGGCTGTCCTAACCTTTGCACTTGCGCTGTTTTGGTCAGTGTTACTTAACATGCTGCAATTGACGGGGATTGGACCCGCCGCAAGCCTCGCCGTTCCCGCTGCCCTCGGAGGCATCCTGGCCGTCTACATATACTTCTTCCGTGTACAGCAAACGCTCGAATACGATGACAATGGATATTCAATGAGTAAGGGTAGGAAAGAGGGGCAGAAACATTCATGGTCCGAACTTAGGGAATGTTCAGTCATTCGAGACAGTTACGGGCGGCACAAAGTGCGTGTCTATGTTGAAAGAGATGGACAGCATTTCGATATAGATTCCAAGGCGTCTGGTGTAGACCCGTTCACCCTCAGGGACTACATCCTAGGTCGCATCAAAGCCAAAGAAGCTAGCACTTCTGAACCAGACGTGTTTGATGGCCTTGAGCGGGAGATTCAGCGCGGCCGAGCAAATTGGATTGCTGATCTTAGCGAGACATTCAGATTCTATCAGGTCTCAGGCGACATCTTTCCGGTGATGGCTCGGGGGAGCACACGCCCGAAGGGTTTTCTCCTTTCCCGGTTCGTAGCCGTTACGCTAATGCCGAATTACGAAGTCGCACTATACGCCCATGAGGTCGGTGACTCGGAAGGCGCGAAAACCCGGGTCACGCGCCTGGTCCGTGTTATCGAGAACCTTCGTGACGAGAAGAACATCAAGTGGTCTTGGCTGCTGCTCTTCAACGATGGAGCGCCACCATCCTCGGTCGCTAGTTTCATCGAGGAATTCGGCAACAAAGACGTAGGGATAGGCTGTATAGACACCAGCACAGGCCGCATAACAATTAGCAAGAATCAGTTGGGCGTTAGCCTTGCGAAGCAGATGAGGCTAAACCAACTAATCAGAGACTTGAAGAAACGCCGTGCTCGGCGCCAAACAATCCAAGCCGGCTAGCCTTCGACGCGCTGCAGTCGCTTTATTTTCTCGCCGTCGATCTCGATCAGGTAAGCGCTCAGAATGCCCTCCGTATATTCGGATCCAGGGTTCATGCACTGCGTTCGACCAATCTTCATCCATCCCCTGCATTCGTGGATGTGGCCATGCAACCCCAACAGGGGTTGGTATTTTTCAATTATGGCACGAACAGATTTTGAACCGACTGGTATGTACACGGGCCGTCCACCTTCCATAACCGGCCGGAAATCCTTGTCAAGTTTCGGCGCGTTGTCGATTTGAGATTCGAAGGGAGGACAGTGCAAGCAGAATAGTGAATTCTTCAGGTTCTTGACTTGGGAAACTGTCTTCTCGAGCTTCGACATTAGCTCCTCTTCAGAGCATTCACGCGGGCTATTCCAGGGAGTCGGGTTCGACCATCCGACACAGGCCGCTTCGTGCTCGCCGTCGAGGGATACAGCGGATTCCTCAGCGAAGGTACAGTAGGGGCTGCTCTTGATCACATCGTCAAGTTCGAATTTATCATCGTTGCCAGGATGAATCAGAACCTTGACGTCTTTAGGATCGCCAGTGAGCTTCTTCGGGATGAGGTCGAGCCATTCTTTCAACGTCTCGCATTCAAGTTTTGCAAATATGTCCTCCACCTTATCCTGGGGGGCTGACTGTAATTCTTCGAACTGCTTTTCGTCGCACACATACGGTATGTAGCAGTGTTCTCTAACCTGTTTCTTGAAGTTCTCGAGTTCGCCGGGTTGAATGGTGTGAGTCTGCTCCAGGAAATCAGCCTTGTAGGTTCCGTCCCCTTGAAGAACTATGGGCGTTAGAACTTTGCCAGTGAGGTCTCCGCCCATTATCAACCAGTTTGCTTTGAAGATTTTAGCTGAGTTTAGGAATTTTCGCCAGACTTGTTCGTTACCGTGAAAGTCGGAGGCGAATACGATCCTAACGGTTGCCAAAGAGAACCGGCATTCTAAGGGCTTAGGCTCAGTATTTCAACTTTGGCCGTGTATGCCGTAATTAGTACTAGTCGCGTTGAACTTCCTCTACCACGTTGTACCACTTGACTGATGGCCCAACTTTGGCACGTAACTTCCATTGAAGCGTCTTGGGCTGTTTCTCTACGCTGTCCTGGAGCTTATCGATTCGCTCCATCACAATCGCTTTGTCCTGTTTAGTCAATGGTTCGTATTTTTCTAGAAAATCCCTTATTTTGCCGCAGTTCACTGTAACTGTGTAGTTGAAGCCCCACTCGTTCGCCAGAACTTTAGCGATGTAATCAGCGTTAATCTCTTCCTTGTCGCCTTTTCCAAGGTCATGCTCTATAAGGAGTATTATCGCGTCTTGGATATCCTTCTCGTTCGTTTGGACGATCTGTAGCTTTTGAAGCAGAAGCTCAGCTAGGGGAACTGTTGGCGTGTCCAACTCCAACCGGTCCTTGTAGTCTATTACGTGGCACATTTCGAGTTTGTCCAAGAAAACGTCGATGGCCTTGTTTCCTTCCTTATCGTTGAAAATCTGTCTGTGCCTTCCGGTGGCTCCAGTGAGCATAAGCGAGATGTACGGCTCATATCCCAAGTCGACGAAAAGGCTCTTGGTGAGCGGACGAAACTTGCTGTAGGTAACGAAATCCATGTCGTGCTTTGGGACCCGTTTGAGCTTTTCGTACAAGTCCTTATGGGCTGGACAGTGCATTCGTATTGCTGCGCCGCCCAATATTCTCAGAGGGATCTTTCTATCATCAGCTTCGGAAATTATGCGCCGAATTTCTTTCTCAAAATCATTAAAGGTTGCGAATTCACCCAAACAGTAACTCAACCTGAACTAAGTCACATTTGTTGTTTCATGAACTGCGGTTTGTGTTTCCACATACCGCATGGAGAAGATACCATCAACCGCTATTAAGTTCATCTACGCACCCCCATAAACTAGTCCGGCAGGTCACACGATTTCTGGCGCTCCTCCGGATATTTTTTTGTGCAAGTTTTGTTAACATCCGATTGTAAATCGTTCCGGAAATTTCAGGGACTCCCTTAACGGTTCACGGTTGTATTGTGTTGATGGATTGTCGAGCAGGCACGCATCTTCAACGCAAAACGCAAGGTCTAGAGGCTCGAACCTTAATTTGACAGGCAGTATGACATCTACTTGTTTTCGTCTCTTGAGGTTACTTGGAAGTGTCCGTTGAGAAACAGAAAGCCCTCACACTGTCGTTGACTAGTAGAGTTCTCTCAGAAAATTTGCTGACGAATTACCTATGGGTAATCCCGCTAGGAGCAGGATTCGTCGCTTGGGAACTGGTTACAAGGCTCAACCTCGTTCCACAGGCAAACCTGCCAACCTTCTCAGGCGTGCTAGGTGTTTTCTTCTTGTCCATTCAGGAGCCGTCGTTCCTGCTTCGCATCGCGCACAGTTTCCTGACTTTGAGTTGTGGTTTGATTTTAGCCTTCTCGACGGCTTTGCCGATTGCCTTCGTTGCGGGGAGCAAGAACAATTTTGACTTGACGTTTACGCCGCTCATTATGCTCTTCGGAGCTTTGCCCGACCTATCCTTCCTCCCGCTTTTGGTGCTCTGGTTCGGCGCGGGAAGTGTTGCAGCTATCATAATGGCCTCCTTGGCTGGCTTCTTTCCCATTTATTTCACCGTGAGAGACGGAACGAGGAATATCCCAAGGGAACTGTTCGAGGTTACATCCGTCTTCAAATCGAACCGGCTCTCGACCTTTACGAAGATGGTTCTCCCAGCCATATCGCCACATATGTTCAGCGGTCTTAGGCTCGCCTACGACTTCGGTTGGGAAATAATAATCGCTATTGAGATTGCGACAAGAGCTGCGGGCGTAGGTAGTTTCATTGAAGGGTCCGTCAGCGCCGGGTCACTCGAAAGCGGGTTCGCGGCGATTCTGGCGATAGCCCTCGTTGCTGTGGTAGTTGACAGGGTGTTTTTCGGATCATTGGAGTCTTGGGCCAAGAAGTGGGTTTAATGGGGCAGCATGTCGAACTGGAGAACGTTAGCAAATTCTATGAAGCGCGTGATAAGACGCACGCGCTCCATGAAGTTAGTTTCGGAATCGACCGAGGCGAATTTGTCAGTATAGTTGGTCCGAGCGGTTGCGGTAAGTCCACTTTGCTCAAGATCATGGCTGGGATTGATGCCCCAACATCAGGCGAGGTTCGTTTTCAAGGCGGACCAGTTCGGGGCCCGCATGATAAGATTAGCATGGTCTTTCAGGGCTTCGGGCTCTTCCCGTGGAGAACGGTCCTGGAGAATGTCGAATACGGTTTAGAAATGCGCAAAGCGCCGAAGCCGGAACGTCGAGCCCGTTCCAGAGAATATGTAGAGATGGTTGGCTTAGCGGGATACGAACACATGTACCCTAAGCAACTCTCGGGGGGAATGCGACAGAGGGTCGGCATCGCACGTGCCCTGGCCGTGGAACCCGAAGTAGTCCTCATGGACGAAGCGTTCAGCGCAATCGACGAAGTAACCGCTGAGGTTCTACGCGAGGAAGTTGCCGACATCCACAAGGACACCGGAAAAACCTTCGTCCTCGTCACACACAACCTCTCAGAAGCCATTGAACTCGCAGACAAAGTTGTTGTACTATCCTCTCGGCCAGCAAAGGTGAAAAAGATCTTGCCCATCTCGCTCGAACGACCGCGAGATACGACACATTCCCTATTCGTCCACATGCACCGCGATATACTACACTTGCTAAAAGAAGAACTGGAGAACACGTTGATTCGACACAAACTGAGAGGAATCAGGGAAGTTCAGTTATTGCACGACATGGAGGAGCTGAAGAAGGAGACGCCCACTCAAGAACGCTCAGCGTGTGTTCCAGTAGTTTCATCGCCGACCAAAGCTAATGCACTTCGCGAAGAAACGATTTGACTCGGACCCCGTGCTTAGACCATTCAACTAAACTGCGAAACTTGGAGTAGGCAACAAAATCGCGTGCAACCCACGCGTTTGATTTTCTAGATGAGTGCGATTAAGGCCACAACCCAAGTCCGCCGAGTCTGGCGGAAGTTGGCCTAATGAGACAGTTGTTTTGACAGTATGGTGAAGATTATGAAGGCCAATAAAATTAGGCCGACAGTTATGCCGATACGGTTTGGATGCTTTTTCAGATGGTCTATCATACCCAATTTTTGTCACGCCGGTGAATTGGTGGATGGGTCTTAACCCTTTCTGTTGGATGGCAACGCTGGGGAAATCGCACGTTAAGACTTAGGCCTGGGGGTGACGGCTGAGAATTAAGGTAGCCTCCCGGTAAAGAAAGACCCGCAAGGGAAGGCACAGCAACTGCCCGAGCCCTTCTGGGATCTCCACACGTAAGGTAGTTCATTGTTTTGGTAGCGCGTTCAATAACTAAAACCTGAAAAGTCAGCGGCGGGGCCCAAGGGTCACAAGGAAACCTAGTTTGAAGATGCTTCATCTCATTTACGATTCTGGTCCAACCAACTTAAGGCTCGCAGGTCGGGATGCATGTCGCAAGCAGCAACACATTGTTTCGGACCTCAAGTAAGGTAACGCATGGAATCTGATTCAAGGAGCGCCCGTCTTGAGCAAAGTGGAAGCATCTCCTTCCCAGAACGGACAGCTCGAAACCAAAAAACTGAGCAAGTTTCAGGCGCTCGCGGCATTCTCGCCTGATGCTCTAGCTTCAATTGGCTACGCTGACCAGGAGATCTACCTTGGGCTGGTGATCGCTGGGAGTATAGGGCTAATGTACGCCCTTCCCATCGCGTTTGCGATTACAGGCCTCCTCGCAATATTGGCTCTTTCGTACTACCAAATCATCCAGAAATACCCAAGCGGCGGGGGTTCCTATGAAGTTGCCCGAAAAACATTGGGCACTGTACCGGGCTTAGTGGCTGCGGCTGCTCTAATTGTCAACTACTTGCTGAATGTTGCAGTGAGTCTGACAACAGGCGTGGACGCTATTGCATCGGCTTTCCCACAGCTGTGGCCACACAGAGTAATCCTATCGCTCATGTTTCTGGTGGCGATAACCATCCTAAACTTGAGGGGGATGCGTGAAAGCGGGATTGTGATGGCCATCCCCGTCTACATTTTCCTTTTCGCTTACTTGCCCATGCTAGGTTATGGTGGCCTGCGCCTATCCCTAAGCGGGCCTGCGTCACTTGCCGTTACTGCCCCACGAGCCATTCAGCCTCTAACCATAGCCCTGTTGTTGCATGCCTTCTCAACTGGATGCACCGCCATGACGGGAGTGGAAGCGATCAGCAACGGCGTCCCATCTTTCCGCTCCCCCGAAACTAAGAACGCTGGCCAGACAATGATCGTTATGGCGCTCTTGATGGGGACGTTGTTCCTCGGCAGCATTGGACTCATTCAATCTCTAGCAATAATCGCTGGCCCACAAGAGACGATACTGTCCGCGTTAGCGCGCTATCTGCTAGGCAGCGGCCCCGCATACTTGATCATTCAAGCCAGCACCACCGTAATTCTAACTGTGGGAGCAAATACGAGTTTTGCGGGCTTGCCCCGGCTCATGAGCGTTATGGCAGGCGATGGCTACCTCCCAAAGCAACTTACTAAGTTGAGTTCGCGTTCAGTTCATTCCAACGGAATCCTACTTCTGGCAGGCTCAGCTGCAGTGTTAATCGTATTATTCTCTGGGAGCAGTCACGCGTTGGTACCACTGTTTGCTGTGGGGGTTTTCTTGGCTTGGACACTATCGCAGACTGGAATGGTGATACATTGGTGGCGCGAACGAAGCAAAAGGTGGGGGTTCAAGGCGTTGCTGAACGCTACAGGTGCTCTCGCGACAGGGGTAACGTTCGTCATCGTGGGTGCGAGCAAGTTCTTGGACGGAGCCTGGATTGCTCTTCTCCTAATCCCCATAATGGTGGCTATCTTTCTCCAAGTTCACAACCGCCAGGGGGAGAGGCTCAAGGACACCATGAGCCACTGAATGCAAGTTGACCTCGAAGTGCATCACATCGCTTCATGACCGCTGCTGCGGGGTCGGAAAACCGATCCGAGCCATTCCGAATCCTAAGCTTGGGGAAATCATCATTCAAGGGTTAAGCCATCGAGAAAAGCTTGAAAGTTGACTATTTCACATCAAAATCCCAAATAACGATGGTCCATACCGGTATTCTTAGCGATCGTAGAATGGTCCTGTTCAAGACGACCCTGGTCGGCGTTTGTCTCCTAGTCGCTGGCATCCTGCTGCTAACAACACTTGGGCCGTACGTGACAGTTGAGGTGCAGCAGGTGCAACACCGCGATGTTGAACCCCACGCCGAATTTCTCGTAGGAGACGTCGCGGACAGAACCTACACCCTACCAGCCAATGTAGCCGCCTCAGGGTCTGTCGATGTAACCCAGGCACCGACAAACGCGTCCGGTGACATTAGGTTCATGGTTTTCGACGACAACAACTACCAGAAGTGGAATTCCGGCCAGCAATCAAACTTCCTGTTCTCAGCCGATAACCAAGGCAAATTCATTTTCAACTTCACAACCACCAACACTGGAGTCTACCATTTTGTCCTTGACAATCGGGCTTCACTGTTCAAGAAGTACGTAGTTCTCTCGGTCGGTTACAGCGAGGTCACAATCAGCCACGTTCCGGACCCACGCGTACCCTACCTTGGGTGGGCATTGGCGGTGGTCGGGGGAGTCCTTCTAGTTTATGGGTTGGCGAGGAAACCGCCCATTCCATGGGGCTAGGCAACTTCAAATAGAGTTGCACTGTAAACCGTTCTCGGTTTCATAATGAGCGGGCTTACCAAGAAGATTGTGGTCGCTGACCATAGGTTATCCGCAATCCTTGGCGTGAAGGAGGGTGAGCTGGTAAGCTACGCGCAGCTATCTAAAGGCCTCCACAAGTACATCAAAGATAATGACCTGAAAAATCCCCAACGGGCACACCCTTCAACGCCAACTAGCACGCCTACCCTTGTAGCCACCGAACCAACTTTACCGGCGACCCGTTCGACCGTTCTCCCTGCAATCTCCGCGGACATCAAGAAGTGCAAGGATTGCGGCGCCGAAATTCCAGCCGAGGCCACTTTCTGCGATCTTTGCGGCGTAAAGCAATAGTTGTCCTTTCACGTGATGTTGCACTGCAATTGAACGACTGTAATGTCAGCTTAAATACGATGAAAATCCGGCTAGTATACTTTTAACCCTCGCAGGCGGAGGATTCGATATGGGATCTGAAAAAGTAGGAATCATAGGGTACGGCACATACATCCCCTTGCAACGCATCCAAAGCGAGCTCATAGTTCGGGCCCGTGAGAAGAAACGTGAAGACCTGCCCCAGTTCCTGGACAAAGTAAGAAACGGTTTGTTGCTGAAGGATAAGTCCCTCGCAGGGATAAGTGAAGATTCGATAACAATCGCCACCGAGGCGGCCTTAAACGCCGTAGAGATGGCGGGGGTTGATCCAGCCGAAATTGAAACCGTCGCAGTTGGTTCAGAATCAAAACCTTATGCAGTCGGCACGATCGCTAGGCATGTCGCATCTTTCATAGGTCTAGGTAACCGCGTCTACATTGCAGACCTTGAAGGCGCATGCAACTCGGGGATGCAATCAACTGCTTTCGTTGAAAGCCAAATTCTCAGTGGAAGGATACGGTACGGATTGGCCATCGGAACAGATGTCGCCCAAGCGCCAGTCGGCGACCCGTTAGAATACGCGTGTGGGGCTGGCGCCGGAGCTTTTCTCCTTGGAAGAGATAGCCCGGTGGCAACAATTGTTGACACCGCAGCCTATTCGAGTTTAACGTTGGATTTCTGGAGAAGAGATGGAGCCACAGTTCCAAGCCACTTCGGCCGTACAACCGTCGAAGCTTACATCAAACATGTCATCGGAGCCATCGAAGGCCTCCTGATGAAACACCCCGAGGTTTCCCTCATGGATTTCGATTACATCACGTTCCACCAACCATCCGGTTACATGCCCATGAAAACCTGCAAGACTCTAGCGCAGGACGAAATCCCCATCCTAGACAACCCGGAGCTGGAAGAGAGAATACGGCTGACGCCTCAATTCATTGAGGAGAAGATAAAACCGTGGCTGCGCGTCCTCGACACTGGGAACACATACGCCGCGGCTACTTTGATAGCCACATGCGACATACTTGACCATGCGAAACCGGGCGAAAATGTGCTTGCAGTTTCATACGGATCGGGCGCTTATACGATAGCCACTTGGATGCACGTGGAAGACAAACTCCTCGAACGAAGGGGCCGAGTCCCCACAGTCAGGGACTATGTGAACAGACGCAGGGACATTAGCTTAGAGGCGTATCAGAGGCTGCTGAGATACAAGCGTGGTTCTGTCAGGGCGAAACTGGAAGTTCCAAGGATAATAGCTGAGATTGAACCCTACAACGGGAAAACTCTGACCTACACATTATGCAACGGTTGCCAACGAGTATTCTATCCAGAGAGAGACCGATGCCTGGAATTTGACTGTAAAGGGCCCGTGGAACAGCACACTCTAACAGTCAACGCGCGAGTAATCTCGGTCCAAAGGCCGACTGTTAGGGAACGTCTGATGTCAAACTTCGACGTCCTGAAAGGAGGGAAAGTGTTGATAGTTGATGCGAGCCCTAACCAAGTTCAGCCGGGAATGGAGCTTGAGAGCCTCATCAGGCGAATAGACAGCGAGGGAAGATCTGGCCTCATAATATACGGGCCGGTCTACAGGCCAGTATTCAGGACCAAAGCGCTCCTTCAGCGTGCTGAACCCACGCCAGTCGTCGCGCGCTAGTTAACTACTAGGCTCGGATGCACGGTTCCGCAGTTACGACAGTACTGGGCATCTTCAACCTCGAAGAAGTCTCCGTCGTCACGTATGACGAATGTGTCTCGGAATCGATGCCCGATAATCTTGCAGACCATACTCAATTCAATCACTGAGACCGAATAAGGTCGCATAATATATGAATGTTCCGTTTATGGAACATATATGTATCAGAACTCGACATAACGAGTTTCATAAGACTCCCCGCATTTAGCCACACGTTCATCAAGGCAAGGAGTGGCCCAATTTCTGCGGTATAGCCGGCTTCGCCGGCCTCAACGATGAAACCCTCCTAAAACGGATGATTGAAATCATTCACCATCGCGGACCCGATGATACAGGATTTTACGTTGACTCGAATGTTGGGTTAGCAAATGCCCGCCTGAGCATCATAGACATCGAAGGCGGCCACCAACCAATTCAAAACGAGGATGGAACGATCCACGTCACATACAACGGGGAAATTTACAATTACCGCCAGCTTCGTCAGGAATTGGAAGTGCAGGGGCACAGCTTTCGCACTAAGTCGGACACTGAAGTCATAGTTCATGGCTACGAGCAATATGGCGAGGGGTTCGTCAAGAAACTCAACGGAATGTTCGCCATTGCCCTCTGGGATTCAAAGCAAAGGAAACTAATTCTCGCACGCGACCGAATGGGAATAAAACCACTCCACTACACGATCCGAAAAGACACGCTACTCTTCGCGTCAGAGATCAAAGCAATCCTCCAATCCCCCTCTAGCAGAACAGTGAACCTAGAATCCCTCCACAACGTACTCAACCTAGGATACATACCTGGAAAGGGCACTCTCATAGAAGGAATTTCTAAACTCCCACCATCAAGCTTTCTTGTATTCCAAAACGGAACAGCTAGAATCGAGACGTACTGGGAGACTCCGTCACTCGACCCAACCGCAGATGAAGACAAGCTAGTTAGCAAGCTTCAATCGGCGCTTGAGGAATCAATCCGTGACCAACTCGTAGCCGATGTACCCGTGGGTTGCTTCCTAAGTGGCGGTTTGGACACTTCAACGATAGTCGGTTACGCCTCAAAGGCATCCAGCCAGCCTTTGAAGACATTTTGCATGGGCTTCGGTGAAGAGACTGACGAGTTTCAAGATGCACGATTCATTGCCAAGCGTTTCGGCACCGACCACCGAGAGCTAACCGTGGATAGCTCCCAAGCCATGAAATTGTACCCGAAAATGATCTGGCACATGGAGGCGCCGAAATACAACCTCTTCCCATGGTTCGTATGCGAACTCGTCCGAAAATACGTGACGGTATGCCTCAGCGGAAACGGAGGCGACGAAGTTTTCGGCGGATACTACGCTAGATACCAGAACGCGCTTCGAATTCAGAGGCTCACCAAGAACCCCATCTCCTCTATACTCAAAATTCCCGGAAGCATGTTTCAAGGCATTCCGCAGAACATGAAGGCTAAGAACCGGCTACGAGTCATGAAATCGCTTGGAGACAACGCCTCCGAATATCTAATCCTGGCAGGAGTGCTTCCTGATGCATTCAACAACGAATTATTCAGAAATGGAGGACACCCCGTCGAAGACATGAAGAAGCAATATGACCCTTTCTTCGAAAAATGTAACTTCATTCAAGGATTAATGAATGCCGAACTGAGAACGAAGCTTGTTGAGGATCTTCTTTCCGTCGACGACACGATGAGCATGGCGCACTCACTTGAACTCAGAGTTCCACTCCTAGACAACCGAATCGTGGACCTGATGGCAACTGTTCCTTGGCAGATGAAGTATCAATCCGGTACGCATGGGAAACTCTTGCTCAGAAAAGCGATAAGTGGAATCTTGCCTGAAGAGAGCCTTCGCAAGCCGAAATGGGGCTTCAGCGTGAATGTGCAAGCCTGGTTCAGAGGCGAGGTTGGTGAATTAGTCCGGCAGATTCTACCGGAATCAGAGGTCATTCAAAAATATTTCCGGGCGGATAGAGTTCGGAAACTCATCGCGAGCACAACAAATTCCGATCGAGACAGGCGTCAACAAGTGCTTCTGTGGCAACTCCTCGGCTTTCACCTATGGCATAGAATATTCATAGACAGCGATAGGGTGGGCGCTGCCAGCCTTGGGGCCGAGGCGTTGGTGGCCTAACCGTTGAGTTACCGGGTGGTAGTAGTAGCCAGAAACGCTGCCCCACACCTCAAGCGAACACTGGACTCCTTGCTCAACCAGACCTTGAAACCGGAAGGAATAGTGATTGTTGATGATGGGTCCACTGACTCGACCGCTGACGTTCTTCGGGATTACGAGCGCGAACACGCAACGGTTAAGGTGATAACTCGGCCGGATAACGGCTACGACATTCGCCGCGTCCCATCGAACATAAACCTCGCCTGGAAATCCATGAGTGCGTCCGGCTTAGCATCCGACTTTCTCATGATAAGTGGCGACGACTGCTTCTATCCACCACATTACGCTGAGTCCCTACTAGCGAAAATGCACACAGATCTGAGAACAGTGGTCGCAAGCGGACGCCCATCGACGAGCACATCACTCTCCCGTGAACATTCACCATCCGGGAGCGGGCGAATGATTAACGCGCAGTTTTGGCGTGATGTGGGTGGTAGATACCCACTCATAGCGGGTTGGGAGAGTTGGCTCTTGTACATGGCTTCCTTGAATGGATTGAAAGCATCCATATTCGGTGACCTAGTGTTCGAGCACTCTCAGCCCCGCGGCGCAAAACACCAATTCATCTATTGGGGGGCGGCCATGCAGACATTAGGATACCATCCACTCTACGCCATGGGAAGAATCGCCAAGAACGCGCTAACCACAACAGTGGGCACGAAGGGATCGATCAACATGCTTCGAGGATACTTGCGGGCGGTCTTGGGGTCGGATGACCCATTTGTTTCGCGTTTCGAACCAGTACTGCGACAGTTTGTGCGCCGGGAACAAGCCCAGAGAATTGCCCGTGTTGTTACGTCGATCCTCTGAAAGGTGCTCACTGAACGAACTTGTTTACTAGGGGCATCTTCCACCCCAAGCCAAAGGCTTTCTTCGTTATCTTGATTGACGGCGCAGCTTGATGCCGCTTGTATTCCGCACCCCTGATTCGGCGTACTGTGTCCTCCACAACATTCTGGGGGAACCCTTTCTGAATCAGCTCTGCTCTAGACAGGCGATTCTCAATCACCTCATCGACGAGTGGGGAGACCACGGCATAGTCGAACGGGTCGAATTGATCAGGCCGCAATTCAGCTGAAGGAATCTTGCTAAAACAATTCTCCGGAATGACCGACTTCCCTACCTTCTTGTTGTAGTATCGAGCGAGTGCGTAAACCTCCATTTTGCTTACGTCACCGATTACCTCGAGGCCACCGCTCATATCCCCATAGAGGGTTGCGTATCCTAGCGCCAATTCGGTTTTGTTCCCTGTAGCAAGGACCAGGCCGCCGAATTTGTTCGATAATGCCATCAGTATGTTCCCTCGTATACGAGATTGTAGGTTCTCCTCAGCCACGTCTGCGGGGCGTCCTTTGAAGTGCGGCGTTAGCTGGTTCAGGTATGCCATGAAGATTGGCTCTATGAGGATGGAGAGATACTTAGTGCCTAGATTCTCTGACAAAAGCTGTGCATCGCTCTTGCTGTGGTCGCTTGAATAACGTGAAGGCATCGAAACTCCAGTCACATTCTCCCTTCCAAGCGCAGAAGCTGCGATCACAGCGACTAGTGATGAATCAATTCCACCACTAAGGCCCACGAGTGCTTGTTTGAACCCTGTTTTCATAAAATAATCCCTCACGCCGAGAACGAGGGCGTCGAACATCGCTTGATCTTGGGTCGCCGTGGGCTCCGGAACCTCGCGTGCACCGAACCCATTCGAATCGACATCTACGATGACCAAATCCTCCTCGAACTGTTTCCCTATCCCTATCAGCCGACCTTTCGCATCTACGGCGATGCTTTCGCCATCGAAGACCAACTCATCCTGTCCCCCGACTTGGTTGACGTAGAAGATTGGCACGCTAAGCCGAGCCGCCTTTCTCTTCAGGATTCGCAAACGAATGTCGCGGATTTTGTTGTGGAATGGCGAAGCGTTGAGGTTCACAATTAGGCGGGCACCCTGTTCGCCTAGAGCGTCGACAACCTTCACGCCGTAGCCTACTTCCTCATCCCAAATGTCTTCGCATATGGATGTGCCGAGTGAAACCTTCTGCCCTTCAATCTCGACGGTCACGGGTTTGTTTACGAGGGCGGAGGTGAAGTATCGTTGTTCATCAAATACATCGTAAGTTGGGAGAAGTGTCTTGTAGACTATGGTCTTTACGCTGCCTCGACTGATGATTGCAGCTGCGTTGAATAGGTTGGCGTCGTCGTAATCGACAAATCCGACAACGGCCGTGATCGACCCGATTTCTTTGGCGAGGTCGAGGAGGTGTTGTTTGTTTAAGCGAACGAACTCGTCCTGTTCAGGCTTGCGATCACCCGCGGGCGGCCGAGTCTCACGAGGGGGTAGCAAGTCGAGAGGCGGATAGCCGGTAATGGCCATTTCGGGAAAGGCTACGAGGTCAGCTTTGGCTTGCTCAGCCTTGCGAGCGTATTCTAGTATTAGTCGTGCATTACCATCCAAGTCTCCGACGGTCGGGTTGATTTGCGCCATTGCGATGCGCGGCAAATGATATCAATGCGACTAATCGGGTTTGGAAACAAAAAGGCTTTGCAGTTATGGCGTTTCGAAGTCAGGAAAAGATTTCGAGGCAAGGTTTTGCACGCCTTTGCTGGCAAATCCTAGAACCGCCTGGACCATCAACTATCGTAAGGCTTATTGGTAATACCAATGGTATTACTTCAGTGCCATTCTTGAAATCTGTGACAATATCGGCCAAGGTCCCGGCGCCGCTTAAGCGAAAGTTGGAGCGGTACCGGATTGTGGTAAGTGAGGTTGTCAGGACTGCGCTGGAGCGTGAAGTCATGAAGGCCGAGCATAATGACCTGGCGAGGCGACTTGATGAAATAGCGGCTAAGCTATCCACGAAGTTGAAGCCGGATGATGTGGTTGCGGCTGTAAGGTCTAGTAGGCGGGAGAGATAGGTGCCTCTGCTCTTCGACGCCAGCGCCATCATAAACCTGATCATGCGAGGGAGTGGCAAAGTGTTATCCTCCACTCGAAACAGTTCCGTTCTCGACCTGACTCAATATGAGATTGGAAATGCCGTGTGGAGGCTTTGCGCATTGGAGAGAAAACTCACAAGCGAGGAGGCGTCAACTCTGCTAGGTACTGCAACCGACCTCCTTGAGCAGCTTGGCAGGGTTCCCTTTCAAGAGTTAGATGCAAACCGCATATTGGAGATAGCAATTTCGGACAAATTGACCTTCTACGATGCATCCTACGTGGTCGCTGCAGAGTTGAAACGGATGACATTGGTTACAGATGACGCGGAGCTGCGTGAAGTCGCTGGGAAGCATGTTTCCGTTCAACGGTCAATAGAAATTTAGATCAAATTCGCGATCGTTGCAGTTCATCTAGTGCCTTTCGGAACGTGGAAGCGAATTCAGGAAACTAGGCGGCAACTTCCTTCCTGGCCAGTGCTTGGACCATTAATGGAACGTTCCTGCTGGCGTTTAGGATCTCAAGAAACAAAGGCTCGCCGCTCTTTCCCAAGTGGACGACTATGTCTCCCATTTCCTCGGCATGAGAAAGCTTTCCAGACCCAGACATTATGACCAGAAGCACGTCTGATTCCGCATCGTATTTGAGTCTATACATTGAACCTAGCTCGCTTTACAGGATAGAAGGTTGGAAACAAAAAGGCTTTGCAGTATTGGCTTTTCGAAGTCAAGAAGAGATTTGCATGTTCCCTGACTTTAGAGTACACCCGAACCATTTTGAAGGGGGTGTCGCTTGTTTAGGAGCAAACTATGTTACTTTCTGCCTCTGTCAAGTTGTTGTCGGTTAAAAATGGTTGTAAAAAACCGTCGGATACTCATTTAGCCGTAGAACACGGCCCATCTTGGCATGGTATTTTACCCAACGGTCACCGAAATTATCGAAGCAAACAAGATTGCACTAGCCATGACCAAAGATAAGCACCCTCACAAATTGCGGGGCTCTGCACAGGGGATTCAGAGTTTGATTGATGACGTTAAGAAATCGGAGGATAAAGGCTTGACATATCAAGCTGCACGATTCATGAAGGAGGTGGTTCAAAAGCATCCCTTGATGGTGCGAACCATCGAACTAGCTATTTGGTCACCTTGTTATTTCTTACCCGTAATGGAAAGAGGCTCAAAGATGAACAGCCAAAGGAAGTTGATAAGTTCATGAAAGACGTGGGCGCGAAGGAAATTGAAGAAATACAGGGATGGATTCAGCAATACATGGTCTTCTGACAAAGAAGTTTCTCATAAAACATATAAGCACCTAAACACCCTCGTGCACATGGTGGAAGCGATGCAGGCTACACAAGTCAAGAATCCAGACATTGAGCTATTGGAAAAACTAGCTCGTGAGCATCTAGAAACCCTCAAATTGCTTGCAAAGAACGGGAACCACAAGACAGACTAGCTTTCTCTCTTTTCATTCTTCACGGTTGCATTTTGGATTAGCGTTAGCCATTTGTTCTCTCCCATGACATTCCTTGACCTATCGGCGGCAAGTTTTGTAAATCTGATTTTTTCAGATTTCATGGATCCCATTTCACTCGTACAGCCGATCTAACGCCTTCCGGAATCTGGAAGCGAATTCGGTTGGTTCCCTTTCCTTCGGAACATCCTTCATAGTCTGCCCGTTGAATGTGACTTGCAACCCGCACAGTAATGCCTCGTGAACCATTCTTGGGAGGCCGTCTTCTGTGGTCATGCGAATCAACCTCTTGTGGCGCCTGTACATGGCTGGCATCTGGGAGCGTTCCACGAATGGGATGACTTCGAGGTTCGGTAATTGGGTCGTATAGTTTGCTTGGTGGGCAACATTTCCGATTATGGTGATCTTTTCCTGCGGGTGAGTTTTCGCATATTCGATAATCCATGATAGGCGGTAGATTTTCTCGTTTGCTTCACCGCTCGGACAATAATACAGCACATCTCGGTCGGGAGTAACTTGCAGAAGCTTCCCCTGCTTGAATGCCTCAGTGGCAATAGGGAACGGCAATACCACCCCTTTCCGTCCTATCATCGCTTCAAGATGAGGCGAAACATAGAACAACAGGTCGCAGTGCCGGAGGACGTACCTCCAGTACCGTTGCCTCCAGGAAGAGAGCTCTCGTTCAACCCAGTACGCGTCGCTGCCCACAAAATGTACGATGGTTTTCCTTCCGAGCAGTTTGGCAGCTAGAATGTAGCGACTGCACGTCTGCAGGTAAATCCCATAGACAATACCGCATCTCAATATTTTCCTGAGGCTGGGGATCCTGACTCGGTCGGTCCATTCGGCATCAATTCCGTTGGACCGGAGAACTTCAGCTACCATGTCAGCGTTAGGTGAGCCGGCGCCAACTGCTAGAATCCTCGGTGGTTTCTTCATTCTTACCGGCTTCTAATGGATTCCTTCCGCCTCGTTAATGATGAGGCGTTCAACCTGTGGAGCTATTGCGGCCCATCCGAAGTTTTCCGATACCCACCTCCTGCCTTGCTTTCCCAATTGCTTGGACAATTTGGCGTCTTGGAGCAGCATCTGGATTCGGTTGACCCACTCGCCCGTGTTCGCGTTATCAATGCTCCACCCTGTGTAGCCGTCAGATATGATCTCTGGGACTCCGCCCAACCGGCTTCCCAGAACTGGTTTCTCCATAAGCGATGCCTCCAAAACGGTTGTGGGACAGCAATCTAAGCCTGTAGCTAGTATGTATAGGTCCGCCTCGGTCATGAGCCGCCTTACACCAACCGGGTGGCTTATTCCGTCCACGAAATGGACGTTCTTGCAATGGGCTAAGCTGCTCTTAACTAACGGAAAGTAGCTTTGTCTGATATTCTCCCCAGTGGTGATGTAGAAGTTAACATCGGGGGAGTTCTCGATGACCCTTCTGAATTTCAGCAGGCCTAAGGTCTTCTCGTATACGGTGTGATTCTGAATTATTGCAGCAGCGGGATGTTTCACTTCGAACCCTGGTTCTGGAAAGAATTCCGAAGGATCAACGCCCTGGTAGACTACCTCAGTTGGTTTCCCCGGAAGGCGACGGTGTACTTCTCCTTCAAGCCACCGGCATATTGGCGTAATCTTGTCAGCAAGGGTGAGGCCAAGAATGCTGCCGGCGTACACTGGCGCCCCTAGCACTTTCGATTTAATGCTTGACCGCATAACCCACTCAAGAACCTCTCTCCACAAGTCACCCCGTAAATGAACGATTACAGGAATTCGCTTTCTCAAAGCATACTGCGCTACCCTCATTTGCGATCCGTAGAGGGGGCTGTCCGAGTAAATGACGTCCGGTTTGAAACTCGTTATAGCAGCGCTCGTTTCTTTGTCGCCCAAAAGAATCCGCGTCCCAACCAGCCCTTTTCGGCGATTTCTATTAGCGCTCGTCTGCGGATAGGATGGAACAACTACCATCGATTCCACTCTTCCCGCGAAATGCCGAAGCATTTTGTGGAAAAACGCCTGTTTTACCGCTGCAACCACGAACAGGGCGCGAACCAATCGACAGACTACCTTAATCTCAAATTATCTTGTGTGAGCATTGAAGCAATTCCGGAGAATCAATCCTTCCATGTTGTCACTGTGACACCTGCTGCTTCAGGTACGCACAACGGCTGTCTGAATAGATAAAGTCTGTAATCTCAATAAGTTATTTGTACAGAATGGATTTGGACAATAGTGATCTGGTCGTTCTGATAGAATGGGGATACGGATGTGGAGTTAGTGAGTTGACTAACGAGTAGTTGTTCATTCTGGGCCTCAATTTCCGGAGGCGTTCCATGTTCTCTAGCCATTTCAACCGTCAAATACCTGATTCCGGCTACCACATAGACCGGCGGGCCTGGAGCACTCGTGGGTGCAATTGTACCTAAAGTGAGGTTTGTCGTACTTAGGTTCGAAAACCTGATCTCTCCACTTATTATCACCCCTCGGTTCACGATCGTCAGGTTTGAAATTCCTATCATGGTCCTATTCGTCACCTCAGCTTGGTCACTGAGAATAAAACCTGTCACTCCGACCACCAGAATAACCGAGTTACTAGGAGTGTTATCGTGAATATACTTCAGCGCGTAGTATGTTTGGTCTGTCATAGGCTTATAGTAATAGAAGCTATCAGGGATTGGCCAGCCGCCAGCAGGCGCCTTGTAGTAGTTCAGTGAATTCAGATTTGCCACACCGAGGAGAATAATCGCACAGATTGCAGCTACTTTAGCAAAGCGGGAAATGTCACGTAGCACAATTCTCGTTTGCAAGCCTTCAATAATCTGACCGAGTCCCAAGAAAACAATGTATGCTGCGAAAATTGATGCGGGAATAGTGAGCCAGCTGAATACGTAGACACTGCTATCGCCGGCACCGGCTACGCCTAAGTCATAGACTATCCTAGAGATGAGGACGGCGGCTACGAGGACAAAGAGATACGTAGCGATGAAGGGCACACCTACAGCACCATTCTCTTTGAACCGTCTTCGGGCCCAGTATATTGTTCCTAGAAATGCAAAGGCTACAAGGATGTAACCCATTTCGGATAGACCGACCACCCCGGATTTTGCGACCGAGTAAGCCAGAACATCGAGCAAACCTCTTAGGGAGTTTTCGAATGTTGGCCTAGCATAGGTTGCCACGGTTGTCCCGAGGTAGTAGTGTATCATATTCGGGAGAAGCGGGAAGAACCAGATTACCCCGCTAAGAAGAAACGGCGGCACAATCAGTATAGCCATTTCTTTTGTGATCGCTTTGCGGCGCGACCAAAAAACGAAAGGCAGAACCACAAGAAACGGAACTAGGAGCAAAATGGTAAAATGGTAATACAAAACGCTAATCGTGATGAAGGTAGCTGCGCACAACCTTCTTCTCCAAGTTGGCTGTGAGAATGATTGCAACATGAACAGAAGAGAGAAGGTAAAGAAGAACTGTGCGAAACTCTCTGGGACCGCTGCAGACGTTCGCATAAAATTGTACCTGCTCGTTATCGCTAGAACAGACGCAAGAGCCGACACCTTGCGGGAATGAAAGATCTCAAACGCAAGTAAATAGATCGGAATCACATTCAGGGCGGAAAGCACGGGGATGAAGCGGACTGCATCATAGGCATCTGAATGAAAGAGAACAGCGACCATAGCAATTAGATACATGAACGTCGGCGTATAGCCGGTTTTCTGGAAATAGGGGTTAACTGTTCCGGTCGAAAGGAACTCCCGCGCCCATGCTGTCCAGCCCCAGGGATCGAGCGCGCCCAGAACCGGAGAACGTAGAGGATCATACAATTTGATTGCTAGCGAAAACGCGGCGACTACTAGGAGCGGAGTGTAGCGCAGCAAACCACGCGTGAAACGAAATTGCATAGGTGTGCCAAACACGTCTTTCAGCTTATGTGCTTTCTGTGTCAACGCGCGTCGGACTCACGTTGGGCAAGTTGTCTCCAAAGGAAGTAGCGTCCGTTGTTCTCCGAATCGGATCCGGGCGAGATGGAATCTTCAATTAGGCGCAGATTGTACATAAGTTCCGGCAATTCGTGGAAGAGGATCATGATGCGCGCGAAACTTACCGATCTGCTGGTCGATCCTCTCACTCATCAGCCCTTGAAGTTGCAAATTCTAAAGCAAGAGGGTGACAACGTTATTGAAGGTAACCTAGTTGGCGAATCAGCGAAATATCCCATCACGAATGGCATTCCCCGTTTTGTACTAACCAAGGATCGAGACCAGCGACAAACATCAGATAGTTTTGCCTTCAAATGGAAGCTAGTTAATACGTATAGTTCAACCGCTAGAAATGAAACGTTCAGATCGTGGCTCATTAAACGGTACGGATTCCGCAACGTTGAAGAAATGAGATCTTACTTTTCAAACCGCAGAATGATTCTTGACGCAGGATGCGGAAGTGGTTTCAGCTCATCACAATGGCTTACGCCAAGCAACCCAAGCCAGTGGATCGGCGTCGACATATCAGAAGCCATCGATGTTGCCCAAGAAAAATTGGGCGCGCTCCCGAACACTCATTTTATTCAAGCAGACATTTCTCAGATGCCATTCCGGAAATGCTCCTTCGATACTATCTTTGCGGAAGGTTCCCTCCACCACACCCCATCGACAGAGGGAGCTCTGAAGGCCTTGGCCCCGTTATTGGGCCTGGGAGGCGAGTTCCTCTTCTACGTCTATCGCAAGAAGGCTCCAATTCGCGAATTCACCGATGACTACGTTCGCAGCGTTTTTTCATCAATGCCGCCTGAGCTGGCGTGGGAGAAAATGCGACCTTTAACCCGCCTGGGAGAATCCCTCGCTGGACTGAAGGATGAATTCGAAGTACGAGAGGACGTGCCCGAGTTAGGAATCAAGGCGGGCAGGTACCCGATTCAAAGGTTCATTTACCTTTATTTTGCCAAGCTGTTCTGGAATGATGCGATATCATTTGAAGAAAACCATCATGTTAATTTCGATTGGTACCACCCGCGATACGCACACAGACAGACGGAGGAGCAAGTTCGAAGTTGGTGCACAGAGTCGCAACTCCGAATCGCTCATTTCGACGCTGACGAAAGCGGCCTGACCGTTCGTGCGATTAAGTACGACTAGTTTCAGCCGAGAATTAGGGCGGTGTTCGATTTTCGGAAGTGGATCATAACCATCGATGGAATGTAGTCTTGCTGCTGTGAACTTTGAAGCCGACGTTCAAGTAGCAGTTCAGGGCCGCAAAATTGTTTACCTCGGTTCCGATTAGCACCGTGCGAACGCCATTCTTGGAAAACCATTGGACTGCCGCCTTCGTTAGTTCGGTGCCGATGCCTCTTCCTTGTACAGAGGGGTGGACCCTAACGAGATCTATCGCACCTACATGAGGATGAAAAATGTTCGTTGGTTGATCTATTATCCGAACGGTAATGTAACCTGAGATGTCCGTTCCGACGCCAGTCACAAGCACGTCGTTTGCTAAACCGCTGCAACAGTTGCGCGTCCATTTGGCGTAGTACTCCCTTGCGGCTTCGTGTGAGAAATGGGTGTCTGCGAAAAATCTTGACGGAGTGAAAGTATCGCGTGCTATTTGCATTATTCTCGGGACATCCGAAGGGACAAAGGAGCGTATTGAGCTTGAACTGATTTTCAGCTCGGGTCCGTTCAAGTCAAGGCGAAGCGTCTGAAGGACGTCCATTAAGTTGAACTTAGCACGCTCCAGAGCGTGTATCATTCTAGTATCGCCCAAGTGTACCCGCGCGTATACGCATTCGTATCCTCCCTTCCTCAACTCATCCTGAACCCGTTCAACGAGGCGTTGCGCTTCGTCAATTTGAGAGGCCTCACTGCTGTAGCACATTGTAAGTCGTGCAATTCTTCTGTCAAAGTGTTGTGAATCTGTCGTGGCATCCTCTGTAGTAATCAACTCAATTGTTTGTCCTAAACTGCCGCTGTTCCAATATAATCTGCCTGCGCTTTGAGCCATCTGGATAATTCCGGTTATGGATTCTGGTTTCAGATCATGGAATTGTGCAAGGCGAGCGCGTTCTGAGTTGCCTAAGACAGGGAGATTTGCACCTGAGTCCGTACGCCTTCTACCACGTGTGTCTTTATGTTAAGTGAACCAACCGCGGGGAATCAGCGAGACACTTCGGAATTTCAAACATTCGAGAAGTTGTAGCACGTCCAGATCTCTGCAACGCTGTCCGGCTTTCGCATTCCTCATTCTCGAAGCAAGCTGGTCTCGTGGTATAGTTCACATTTCTGCATCATGCCGTCATTAAATAAGGCTTTATCAATCAGCGTCCGCTGGCACTGCATTCTGTCGAAATCTAATGCGAGGGGACGAATGTTGAGTAGTGAAATGATTTTTCTTACCAGGCCTTTTGTCGGCGAGGATGAAGTTCAAGCGGTCCGAAAGGTCATACAATCGAAGTACTTGACAGAGGGACCCTTGACAGCTGAATTTGAAAAGCAATTTGCTGAATATCTTGGTGTTAAGCATGGAATCGCGACGACATCTTGTACCACAGGTATGGAGGTATGCCTCAGGGCCGTAGGAGTTGGTCCAGGTGATGAAGTCATTGTTCCAGATTTCACGTTTCCCGCAACAGCACTCGCCGTTATGGGGTTGGGAGCCAGACCTATAATCGTAGATGTTGGCCCGCCATACTTCACGATGGACGTTGAAAGAGTCAAAGAACATGTCACAGAGAAAACTCGAACAATTCTCTGTGTCTCCAACTTAGGGTTTCCCGCAGAATACGAGGCGCTGATGGAACTCGGGAGACAGCGTCGGATCTCGGTTATTGAAGACGCCGCTTGTTCGACTGGTTCTCTAATTCATGGGAAGAAGTTGGGCTCTTTGGTCGATGCTTCTGTATTCAGCTTTCACGCCCGGAAGGTCATGACTACTGGAGAGGGGGGTATGATATGCACCGACAACGACGAGTTAGCTAACCGATGTCGCCAAATCAAGAATTTCGGTGCAACAAAAGGAGAAATTGGACGCCAAAATTTCGAGCACTGGGGCACAAATCTGAAGCTACCCAACATTCTGGCTGCCATTGGCATGGTTCAACTCAAAAAGCTCGAGATGATAATCAATACGCGTACGAAGTATGCTCGGGTCTATGATGAGTTGCTTGAAGGCAAAGGCGGGGTCGAAAGGATTCGCGTTCCGGATTATGTGCGATACAACTACTATTGCTACCCGTTGTTAGTGGACCGCAAACTCCGTGATCATGCAATCAGGTCGCTGAGAGAGAGAAATATAGAAGCCCAGATTCTTTCCTACGCTCTACACCGCCAACCATTCTTTAAGTCCCTGCTCGACGACGATAGCAACCCTGACGCGACATTTGCCGGTACAACCCGCGTCTTTGAGTCCGGTTTGCAGCTTCCGCTGCACCAAGAACTGACGGAACACCTGCAAGCGCGCGTCTGTGAAGTTCTCCTAGAGGTTCTCCGAGCGAGTTAACTGTTCAGTAACGTCTGTACCGTTAAGGTTGACCTTCGACTTTCACTAAATGCAAAGAGAAGTCGGAATTATCGAGAATCGCACGGTTCTAGGCGGCACCACGGAGAAGGGCTGCAAGCAAACCGTGGTTAACTCTGCTTCCTGCTCTGATAGTTACCGAGCAATTCTTTGTACACCGCTTCGTAATTTTCAGATATGGTCTGCACCGAGAAGTGTTCTCGCATGAATTTCTGTGCGTTTCGTCCAATGGTCTCTCTGAGCATTTGATCGGATAGCAATCTCAAGAGAGCGTCAGAGATTTCCTGTACATTGCCCGGCCTGACTAGTACTATGTTTTGCCAATTGGTGAGGGTTCGATTCGGAAAATTGTCTTCCGTTGCGGCGGTAAGAACGGCTCTTCCAGAAGCCATAGCTTCCAGGCTAGCCAGCGATATGCCAATGCCGGAGTTGAATCGAAGATAGAGATCGGGTTCAAGTTCATTGGCTACCACGCTGGATGCAGCAAAGTAGGAAGGCGTAAGCGCGTAATCTACCGTCCCGCAGAAGATCACTGACTTTTCAAGTCCAAGCTTCCGGACCAAATCAGCTTGGCTGTTGTCATATGCGGCGCCCACGACAAGAATCTTTAGGTGAGGAATCTCCTTCAGAACAGTGGGTAGAGCCTTCGCCAAGCTTTCGATTCGTCGGAAGTTTGACAAGTTCCCTAAGGATAGAACAATAGGATCTCGTTCGTCGAGGCCGTAGGTACGCCTGACGAGTGCACCCGATGCGTGCCCGAAACGTTCCACGTCAACCCCGGCAGTGATGAATCTCATGCTTGCGCCCAATGCGTAGCGACTGGCTATGTAATCTCTCATGATCCTATCCATCACAATGACCCGATCCGCCCTGCGAGCTACAATATGGCTTACCACCGTTCTGTCGAATAGCTGGAAGATTGTTTTGTACGCCAAGTTCGAGTGCATCATTCTGGTTCCGATGGTGAGAACAACGGGAAGACGTAGTGCTTTCGCTGCCAGCACGCTCAAAAAGGTCAGATCGAAGAATTGCCCAAAAATCTGGACTAGTTCAATCTTCTCGTTCCTTAAAATGCTGAAGATTTGAAGGAGGTTCCCTGGCAGTATGTCGCAATACAGATCTGCTTTGTGCAATATTCCGAGTTTTGGATACATGAAGGAGCGGAGGCGATAGACGGCCACGCCATTGTCTATCTCTTTCTTTGGGGTGCCGCGTATGCTTGAAGTAATGACCGTGACGGTATGTCCGCCTTCGGAGAGCGTTCGCGCGAGGAGGAACGACGCTCTTGCGGTCCCGCTCACATGCGGAGGAAAGAAGGTGTTAACAATACAGATGTTCATTGCCTGTCGCCCTTCGATTTGGTCAGGTGATCAAGGCCGAATGTTGGGCCGATTTACCGCGGCTGCATTCTTGGCCCTCCTACCTGATAGTTTTGGCATCGAGCCACTGGTCGCTGTAATCTTGCGATACAAGCTATTCCGAGCCTGATATAATAGTTAACTTCATGTATTGGACGCGAACTTCGTTCGAGTCGTGAAGTGATGTGGCGCTGTTGCGGGAAATTCGGCGGGAAATCGCAGAGAGAATCCTGTCATCATATTCGTCTTCCAAATCATGATAGCATTAGGACGTTGAAATGTTGAAAGTTCTCGTATTCGGGGCTGCGGGATTCGTAGGTAGAAACCTTGTTCAAAATCTCAGCAAAGGCGAGCATGAACTGGTCGCCTCCGACATGGTGGAGGACCCATTCCGTGGCGCTGTCAAATATATCAAATTGGATCTGCTTGACCGAAGTCGAGTATTGGAAGTTGCGAAAGGCTATGATGTTATTGTGCACTTCGCGGCCTCGCCGCTCACTTATTCCCTTGAAGCTCCATTGGAGAACATGCGAGTAAACGTTGAGGGAACGCTCAACATTCTTGAGGCGGCAAGGGCGCACCGCGTTAGAAAAGTGATCTACTCCTCAGCTTCTTCCGTCGTAGGGGTCGTGCAGTACAACCCGGTTGACGAGATGCATCCATGCACCCCGAAGACGCCATACGGCGTCGCGAAAAGGGCGGTTGAAGATTACATTAGAGTATATGGGGAATTATATGGCCTTCACTACCTGATATTCCGTTTCTTCAACCTCTACGGCCCATGGCAAGGTTATGCCGGTGGTGGGCTGATTCCCAGCGTGTACAGGACTCTTAAGGAGGGGAGAGAGTTCCAGGTTTTTGGAGACGGTTCGAATACCCGGGATTTCATCTACGTGGGCGATGTTGCTGAATTTACTTCATTAGCAATCAAGAAAGATACCGTCGATACCGTCATTAACTTGGGTACAGGCGTTGGCACATCGATAATCCAACTCATAAACCTCGGAGCTAAGATATTGAATGTTGAGCCAAAAGTCGTGCACAAGCCTAGCAGACCGGGGGAGATTGGCAACTTCTTCGCTGATACTAAGAAGCTGCGTGAAGTTTTCGGCGATAGGCACTTTACGCCTCTCGAGGATGGGTTGAGAAAGACATTTGATTGGCTTGGCGTCCATGCAAGCTGATTCCCTCATTCTGAGAACTTGATTCATGCCATATTGCTGAGGAGCCGGATTCCAAAGCCCTGCAAGTCGCTTGAAGTTGGGTGATTATGCTCGTCACTCAAGTCTCCCTTGTTTGCTGTCCGAAGTGTAAATCTGACCTTGAGTTGTTTGAAGCCCGGCAGAGGCAAGGTGAGAGAATCAAAGAGGGTTCTCTTAGATGCCAAAGTTGTGATGCACGCTTCCCCATTGTGAACTTCATACCTCGTTTTGTGCCAGAGGAAAATTACGCTGATTCATTCGGCCTGCAATGGACGAAACATGCCCAAACCCAATACGACAGCTATACCCACCTACCAATCTCAGAAAATAGATTTTTCAACGAAACGAAATGGCCTCGAAAGATGACGGGCGAAAAAATGTTGGAAGTGGGCTGCGGTTCTGGAAGATTCACGGTACACGCAGCGTCGACAGAGGCGACGTTGGTGTCAATTGATTATAGCGCGGCCGTTGATGCTAACTACGCTGTTAACGGAAATATGGAGAATCTTTTGATCGTCCAGGGAGACATCTATTCATTGCCTGTTAGGCAGGGGTCTTTCGACAGAGTGTTTTGCTTCGGCGTCCTACAACATACTCCTGATGTCAGCAAAGCTTTCGATTCCTTGGTAGACCCGTTGAAATCTGGGGGGAAGGTGGCAATCGATGTGTATGCGAAGAGGGGGAGTCTGAAGGAAAGGTTGACTACGAAACATTGGCTTAGGCCAATAACCAGAAGGCTCCCACCAGGTTTTCTCTATACGATTTGCAGTAGCTATGTTAAGATGATGTGGCCCTTGGCAAGGATAATTCACCGTATCCCACGAATTGGCCCGGGGATAAATTGGCGTCTCCTCATCCCAGACTACATGGCATCCTATCCGCTACCTGACAGCGTGCTCCGAGAATGGGCTATACTCGACTGTTTCGACATGCTCTCACCTGCCTATGATAATCCACAAACAATTCAAACGGTGACCTCGTGGTTCTCTGAAGAGAAATTTGGAGACATCGAGGTTGCATATGGGTATAATGGAATTGAAGCTCGCGCAACCAAGAGATAGGTTCTCTAGGGCAACGGTATCTCCTCGTCACCCAAGAGGGCTGTTACCGTTCGTCTAACATCAACTTTCTATTCGGCCGTGGGTTCCTATCAAGCTTCAATATTCGGATTCAGGTTTGTATTCCCAGAGTATTTCTGGAGATGCTGAAGGATCGAGGCAAGATCTGAGTTGCCAGCCTGGCGAAGTAATTTGTCGATTTGAATGTAAGGGTGTTGTGTTAGTACGTAAGCCAATTTGGCTGATTCAACAGGCGTCTTGAGTACATTCAGAGAGTTCTTGGACAGTACAAGATTTGCTAGTATGGGCAAAGCTTGGATCACTCTCCAAACTCGTCCAACCGCTCTTTCTCGTGAGCTAAGACTGATTTCTCGAAAAGAGTAAAGTCGATTCAAGTACTTGACAACATATGCTAAGAAGATCTGATTGACCTCTTCGATAGCGGCGTCCAGCGGTAGTCGAGAATTGTGGGCCAATTCACTGGCCAGCGTTTCCCGAAAATTCGCATAACGCATTGAGAAATCCTCAGAAACCAATAGGTCTGGAAGATCCATTCTCAACGTCTTGACCGAAGTTGAATCGGGCTGATGATATGGTCTTACTGCGTAAATCTGATCTAAGAGTTTCATTTTTCCGTTAATGATGGCAAGGCATGTCGAGAGGCGTTCAGCCAAGAAGTAGTCCTTAGCCTTAGTTGAGCTCAGTTGCATGTACCGAATCAGATTAGCCCGGCGATGAACTGAGTAATATGTTGGTTCATAATTCAGAAGGTGATATCGAAAGCGGTCCTGAGGGTCATCCATTTCAACGCTGTGTGTGGTCTGGTGTTCTCCCCAGATTCTTGAGTTTGCAATGCCCCTTCCGACACCGATTTGATGAAAGATGAAACGTCCGTGCTGAATAGGTTCAAGTGCGTAAAGAGTAAGTATCCGGCCGTGGGCTACCTCATAGTTTTCATGTTCAGCTAGGAACTTAGCGCACTTCTCAATTGCTCGCGGAGCGAATATGTCATCGTCTCCACATATCACCGAATACGTGGAGTCAGTTTCATGAAGCGCTTGGGTAATCTTTGATACGACATATGTCTCTTCCGGATATCGATGGTATTCTATTCTAAGGGATGGGGTCACTGAATCTACTATCGCCCTATTTGCGTCGCACGCAACAGCACCACTTGAATCTGCGACGACAATCGGATAGTTTGAGAAGTTTTGTTCTTGAAAGTAATGCAGTGATCTTGCAAGAAAATTAGGCCTGTTGTATGTAGGAATAATGACGGAAAGCGTCTGATGATCCCTCTTGCATTCAAGATGATGGAGCGGCGGTGAGTTTGCCTCACTCTATAATCAATGCTTCACGCATCGTAAGTTACCACTTCAACTCGACCACCATTTTCAGCTTTAAAGTTGCCGAAAATTCGAGCATCTTCTTGCCGACCGACACAGTCGCACTTATCTATTCGCGGTCAAGAATCGTTGGCACGCGCGGTCTTCGCTCAATGATAGACACCGGCTATAGAGAGAAGGTTCTGTGCGCCCTAAATCTGATGAAGGGCTCGGCGGATGTGGGGCTTGACGAATCTGGGCGTGTCGCGCCTCTGGCTACAATTGGTTCTCGCCTAAGACTCAGGCCTATTAAGAAACCGATGAGCAGCCTCGATGTAGAACTAATTGCAGCGTGGAGAAACGAGCACAGAGAAAGTTTCTTCACTTGGTTCACTGCAACCGCCGAGGGAACATCGAAATGGCTTGGAGAAGTGATCTCCTCAAGAGACAGAATTCTCTTTATGACCGAAGTCGATCAAACTGCGTTCGGCCATATCGGGCTAAGGAATTTCGATTATGCTGGAAAATCGTGCGAGGTCGACAATGTGTTGAGAGGACGGTCGGGAGTGATGCCTGGAGGGATGACTTACGCTCTTCGGGGGCTCTTGGTGTGGTTGCGGTCCCTTCAAATGAACTCGACTGAGTTGCGGGTTTTCTCTGACAACGCCGCTGCCCTGAATCTATATTGTAAATGCGGATTCTTATGCGTCAAGGAGATGCCCCTGGTTAGAGTGGACGACGGTGGGTCTGTGAGTTGGGTGGAACTGCTGGGAGGGAGCGAGGGACGTGACGTTCGGTATGCTACCCTTATGAGAGCAGATCTCGATTAGTCGAAACAATGGACTCCTTTGTTAATGAGCCTAAGAGAGAATCGCTTTGAGCGCATCGCAGACATATCGAACCTGTTCCTTACTGATGTTCAGGGCGCAGGGTAGATTCAGACCGTAGGGTGAAATTCTGTAAGCCCTGATGTTCTTTTCTTTCGCGTATTTGGCTTGAGGGAGTTTCTCGTAGGCCGGAAGAGAACTTAGCGGATAGAACATGGGCCGGCAATTGATCCCCCTCTGCGAGAGCAAGTCCATGACTTTCTCTTTCTCTAGCACGAACTTTTCATCGATGATAACGGTTACCATCCAGTAGGCGTTTCTTGTTTGGGGTGGTTCATAGTTAAGAGTGATGCCATCGAAATTGCTGAGCTCGGAACTGTACCAGTTGAAAATTTCCCGTTTGCGATCCACCAATTCCGCAACTCGTTCGAGCTGCGCTAGTCCAAGTGCTGCCTGTAAGCTGGACATCTTGTACTTGTAACCCACCTCCTTATTCCAGAACATTTTTTCACCGGGGGCGCGGCCGTGGTCGCGCAGAAAGAGGCACCTGCGGTATACTTCGTCGCTAGATGTGACAAGCATTCCACCCTCACCAGTGGTGATAACTTTTGATCCATGGAAGCTGAAGACGCCGGTATCGCCGAATGTACCTGCCTTGCGGCTTTTGTATTCCGTCCCAACTCCCTCGGCAGCGTCCTCGACGATTGCAATCCTATGTCCTCTGGCTACGTTGCATATCTCGTCCATGTATGGTATTCCGCCGTAGAGGTCGACCGGGATTACCGCTTTCGTTCTGGGCGTTATCGAGTCCTCCAATGATTCTGAAGAGATGCACCAGGTCTTTTCATCAACATCTGCGAAGACGGGAGTTGCGCCGACGTATGAGATCGGTGCCGAGGTTGCGATCCAAGTTAGATCGGGGACGATGACTTCGTCACCGGCCCCAACTCCTAATGCCAGGAGGGATAGGTGAAGGGCGGACGTGCAGGAGGGGAGGGAGATGGCGAATTTCACGCCTAGATACTCGGCGAAGCTTTTCTCGAAACGCTCGTTGTAGATGTTAGCGTTTGAGTACCAAGCATTTCGAACTGCATCAGTAACATAATCAACCTCCTTCTGAGTTATAGAGGGGCCTGCGATCGGGATACGTTCAGTGTTGGTCATCTTTTCAGGCATCTCAAGTAACCATCCGGTGCCACAGTAATGAGAAGTTTGTTTTCTATCTCTTTGTCAATCACAAACCGGTCAGTGCTTTTGAGAAATTCCCTGACCGCGGTCAAGGGATTGTTGCCCTTTCCCCAGGGCTTGTCTGGAAAGAAACTATCAGGCATATCTTCGATGACAGTATCGAAGACGACAATGTAGCTGTCCTTCGTCACTAAGGGCGAGTAAAGGTTGAGTTCTCTCAACACATGGGCGTGTGTATGATTGGAATCTAGCGCAACAAGCACCGCCCTCTTGCCTTGAGCTAAGTCGCGTGCGGCTTGCGCAGCCTTCTCATCAACAGATGAACCTTGGATCATCTTGATCCGCTTTGATAGTGGATGGCTCTCAATGGCTCTTCTGTTGTGCTCTCGGATGTCGATGTCGATTCCTAGAACCTGTCCGTCTCCTCCGAGTAGCTCAAGCATTGAAGCGTAAAAGACAAGTGAACCACCGCGCGCAATTCCCGTTTCTATAATTAGATCGGGTTTGATTCGCCAGACTATCTCCTGCAGAGCGAGAATGTCCTGCGGGAACTGGATGATTGGTAGTCCAAGCCATGTAAAATTGTAGGAATATCTGTGGACTGATGAGTCGGCAAGCCACTTCCTTGACGCCGTTAGTAGCCTGTGGTCCAATCCAAGTCTTCTGATATTTTCCCGCTTCTCTTCTTCGAAGTTGTCCCTTAAGGCCATTCCTTGGGGCTCCCAAGCCAGTTGATTACTCGTTCTTGAGGTTCCAGTCGTAAGGAATCTTGTTGCTAAGGGGGTCGACTCGTGTTGACCGCGTAGGGTCGTGTGGATGTGTACAGCAATTGGCCATGATTGCGTAGGGCTCGCTCATCCCCTTGAACCCGTTCCAGACTTGCGGTGGAATTACGACCAGTGAATAGTTGTCTTGTCCCAGGAAGATTTCCATCAATGTCCCCTTCGTCGACGATGATCCTCGTTCATCGTAGAGCACCAATTTGATCCGCCCGAAAATGCAGGCATAGTTCAGCGTCATGTCTCTATGGAGGTGCCACCCTTTCACAACGCCGGGATAAACAGTCGAGAAGTAGATTTCTCCGAACTGAACGAAATGAGGATCCGTTGAGCGTAGCATATGGTAGACTGTGCCTCGCTCATCGGGGATACGCCGGAGAGGAATCACCTTGACGTCGTCAATGAGGTCGTTACCTTTGACGATCTTGACGCCGTCCAAGGGTTTTGCACTGGCTGTAGTTTTCATCTCATCGTCCACCAATTATCTTGATCTGTGGGAGTGGAATAATGAACTTTCCACCACGACGGAGGTACTCTGACTCCTGCTTGAGCACTTCGTCTGCAATGTTCCACGCCAAAATCAGAGTGAATTCAGGCATAGTCTCCAATAGGCGTGCTGGGGGGTAGATGGGAATTCGGACACCAGGAACATAGCGCCCCTGCTTGTGTGGGCTAAGGTCAACAGCGAAATCGAGAATGTCTGGTCCAATTCCGCAATAGTTCAAGAGAACGGTTCCCTTTGCTGCCGCACCGTAAGCTGCGATGGTGTATCCATCCTTCTTGATCGACATGAGCAAAGCCCTAAGGGCGTCCTTGACTCTTGCCGCTCGCTCTGCAAACCCCAGATACGTCTCCGCGCGGTCCACGCCCCATTCTCTTTCCTCTCGAAGGAGAGACTGAATTGATTTCTCCGCCTTCCCGATATGTGCGACGTAAAGGCGAAGAGATCCACCATGCAAAGGAATGTGTTGAGCATCTTTCAAAACCATTCCATGCGTCACGAATAGCCTGTTCAGAGCAGTCACTGAGAAATAGCAGAGGTGCTCATGGTATATTGTATCGAACTCCGACTTGTCAATCATATCTTTAACGTAAGGTACTTCGATCACGGCAATGCCGTCTGCTTTCAGTAGGATTCCAATTCCTTTAACGAAGCCGACTAAGTCCGGAACGTGAGCGAGAACATTTTTGGCGATGATTACGTCGGCCAGTCGATTCTTATCGTGCAACTCCAGAGCCAAGTTTTTTCCGAAGTAGCCGCACAGGGTCGGGATTCCCTTCGCCTCTGCGACCTCTGCCACGTTCTTCGCGGGGTCTACTCCCAGGACCGGAATCTGGTTTGCCACGAAGTATTGGAGTTGGTAGCCGTCATTGCTGCCTAGTTCCACAACTAGGCTTCCACTGTTCAGCTTGTGTGATTCTATGAGTTGGTCAGCAAGTAGTTTTGATTCCTGCAACATTGTCTGAGAATAGGCCGAGAAGTAGAGGTAATTGTCAAAGAGCTTCTGAGGTGGAACTGTTTCTGTGATTTGCACGAGAGCACATTCCGGACAAAAAGCGATGGCGAGAGGGTAAAGCGATTCTTTCTCACGCAATTGGTCGGCCGAGAGGGTAGCATTTGCGAGTGGCATGTTGCCGAGAGATAGGATGGTTTGTAGTTTGTTTGCTCCGCATAGACGACAGGCTCGATTCTTTTCAGTCAGTTTTTTCACCGAGGAATTCGCGGTACCATTCAATTGTTCGCTTTAGGCCGTCTTCAACCGTAAAGAGGGGACTCCAACCTAGAGTATTTCGTGCTTTAGCTGCGCTCAGGTATTGGTCGAGTATTTCGCCTTTGGCTTCGTTTTGGATTTCTGGCTTGAGCTTCGATTGCATTAACCTTAAGATCAGGTTAACAACGTCGAGGACATTCAAAGGTTGCTCGTTTGAGAAGTTGAACGCCTCGCCCGTGAGTTTGCGATCTCTGGCAAGATTTTCGGCTAAGAGAATGTTTGCGTGTGCCGCATCTTCAACGTAGAAGTAATCACGGACAAAATGGCCATCGGACCTGATAATTGGTTGTTTTCCGCGGATGATGGAGCGGATAGTTCCGGGGATGATTCGGTTCCAGTTAAGGTCTCCGCCGCCAAAGAAATTACCACAACGGGTTATGGCTACGGGCAGGCCATATGTTACCGCGTACGAATGGGCGATCAGGTCGGCGCATGACTTGCTGACGTCATACGGGTGGTTTCCTTGTAGTGCGTGTTGTTCGGTGTAAGGTAGTTGTTTGTGTTCGCCATATGCTTTGTCTGAGGATGCTGAAACAATCTGTTTCACCGTTCGCCCTCGCCGGCATGCTTCGAGCAACGCCCATGTCCCCCGAATGTTCGCCTCGAAAGTTGAGAGGGGATTACGGTTGGCGATTGGGACGATTGTTTGAGCGGCTAGATTGAAAACTGTGTCAACTTCGTACTCCCCCAGTATTCTCTCAAGCAGCGAGAAGTCATCCAGATCTCCTCTCACTACTTTGACGCGTTCGAGCGTTTGTGAGTGTACGAGTTCGCTCTGAGGTACCCAGTCTCTAACTAGACAGACCACGTCCGCTTCGAGGTCACAGAGCGCTTTGGTCAACCAACTTCCAAGTAGGCCAGTGGCGCCCGTAACAAGGACAGGGCGGTCCTGCCAAAAATTGGTTCTTTTGCTGATTATTCCCAGACTTTCCATGGTGGCTTGCCACTTTGCCAAAGGCTCTCCAGCATTTTGACATCACGAATTGTGTCCATCGCCTGCCAGAACCCTTCATGTTTGAAAGCTGCTAGTTGTCCTTCTGCTGCTAGGCGTTCCATTATCTCTGCCTCTAAGCTTGTGGTATCGCCTGAGATATATTGGAGTACACTCGGCTCAAGGACTAGGAAGCCTCCATTGATCCAGCCTTCGTTGGCTTGTGATTTCTCAGTAAACCGAACTTGGCCGTCTTTAAGGTTTAACCCACCGAATCGCGCTGGTGGGCGTACGGCCGTTACGGTGACTAGTTTTCCCTGAGAACGGTGAAACCGAACCAGTTCCTGGAGATCAACATTTCCAACGCCGTCCCCGTACGTCGCCATAAACGTCTCGTTCTTCAGCCATCTTTCCAGCCTTTTGACACGTCCGCCTGTGAATGTCTCGAGGCCGGTATCCATAAGGTGGACAATCCAGTCCTCGGAAACTTTGCTTTGCGGAGTAACTTCTCCTTTCGATAGGTCAACTGTCATGCTGCTATTCAAGAGGCGGTAGTCGAGAAAGTACCGTTTGATGCTCTCCCCTCTGTAACCTAAAGCGATGAAGAATTCTTTGAACCCGTGGTGAGCATAGTGTTTCATTATGTGCCAAAGTATCGGTCTTCCGCCTATCTCAACCATAGGCTTTGGCTTCATATCGGTTTCCTCAGCTAGACGGCTGCCTCTTCCGCCGGCGAGAATTACTACCTTCAATTGGCTTCGCCTAGTACATGTTAGGCTCAGATAATTGGCCTTTTGCAATTAGGCTTTAGTGCCGTCCCGACCGTGGCGCGGGTCTGCTTTATGCTAAACGTAATTTGGAAGAAATACTTACACATGCGCTCTTAGATGTTGCCTTTCAAGTCCACAAGTTTCGATGATGAACTCTGCATTGAACCCCAAATTTGCGGTTGCTTTTCAAAACACACAAACCAAGATCATACTCGGTTCATCAATCGTCAAACTTCGTGAATTTAGCATAGTGCATAATAGCCCCTCCCTTCTCTGTTTTGGTTCGTGCCAGCCATGAGCAGGATGAGAATCGTAACGAGGCTTTGGTTCTATTTCCGGATTGGGTATGCGACATACTTAACGTTCGTACTGGGCTTTGTTTCAACGTTAGTTACCGTCTACTACCTAGCCATCAAGAGCATACCGGATCTTCTTAGTCTGTTCCCACGTTTTATCCCGTTCGCAATTCTTGCAAGCGTGATCGGTCTCCCACTTTCGACTGGAGTTGGCTGGATTCACTATAAGAGGAGCACAGCATTCTCTTCAGAAATTGACATACAAGTCGAAGCTAACCCATACTATTTCAAACTCACACCGGGTTACAACTTGGAAGTTTTGGGTCCACTTTACCTCGAAATTCTGGTCTTGCTGAAAAGACTTGCCGCAGGGCAGCAGATGCTGAACGCGGAGGATAAGGCGCGAATCGAAAAACTTGAGCAGAAACTACAGGTCTTGGTGAACGGGGGGCTAGTTGGAACCCCGAGAAGAAAGCTATAGCGATGGACAAGCGATTTCATTGTAGCCAGTTACTATCGCCGGAAATATGGTACTTGATTCCAGTAGAGTGCCAGTCAAAAGTGCCCCAAGTCTCCTCAAGATTATCTAAAATCAGTTTGCACTTCTTTAGATGCGCTATGAGTTTGGCCTCAGGAATAGCCTTGTAGAGTCTGTGACCAGCTACTATCAAGATGCAGTCGAATTCGGAGAGGCCGTCAGGAAACTCAAAGTTGCCGGTCCCGGTTAGCTTCTTGATTTCATCCGCCGTGTAATATGGGTCGTTTATCTTAACACTCACATCGCGTTCCATCAATCTCTTCGATATTCGCAATGCTGGGCTGAGCACGTGAACCTTCAAGTCACCCTTGTAGGACAACCCGAGGATTCCGACGTTTTTGAACCCGCCGTCCGCAATTCGGTCAGCTATAATCCTTGGTAGGCTGCTATCTGTCTGGACCGTTTCTCTCAGGAGAGTCAGGTAGTCCGGCTTCTCCGCTCCCTCCAAGACGTATTTCGATGAAAGCGGGATACAATAGCCACCGGATCCGAAGCTTGGGTGGTAGACGTTGACGTTCCACTTCGTACCGACTAGCTTGAGCACTTCTATCATGTTTAAGCTCGGGTAGGCAAGGCTAAGTTGGTTCGCGAGTGTAATCTCCATGTGCCTGTAGGCATTTTCAACGCTCTTGACGATTTCAGCATGCCTATGGTCGGGGGCTGGAACCAGTCTGTCACAAACGATGCTCAACACTTCAATCATGAGGTTGGTTGTTTCGGGTATTGTGCCGCCAACGATTCTCGGTAGGGTGCGCAAGTTCTTTTCTGGGCTGATAAACCAGTCTCGTCGTGGGGCTACGCCCAGGGAAATATCTTTTCCAAGCTGAAGGCCTTCCTTCTCAAGAATAGGGATCACCAACTTATCCGTCTTGTTTGGTGTGAGTGTGGACTCGATGATTACTAGAGGTGAATTGCCTGACTTAGCAACGCTCGTTGCAATTTTCGTCATAACATCTTCGAGGGCACCATCCCAGGGGTTGTCCTCCTTCTCTGTTGGGATTGCTATCATGTGAACTGCAAATTCGGAGCCGAGAACTTTCTGCCAGTCAACAGTTGCAGACATCATTCCAGAGTCGACAAGGTACTTCGGGTTGAAGCCGAGCCAGTACTCCATGTTGGGAACAGGGGTTTTACCAGAGTTGATTGTTGAAACGACCTTTTCCGAGACATCGGTCCCGAGGCAAGAAACACCTTCCGAAGCAAAATTGGCCATCGTGGAAAACCCGATGTAACCCGTCCCCCACACAGCAATCTTGCGTTCTCCCTGTAGGAGTTTCCGTCGCAATTCAGTCGGTTGCAATCGTATTCGGCGGGCTCTAACAGAAGTATGTGAATTAACTCTTTTGGAGGAAATTAGATACCCAAATGGCGCAACGAATGGATGAGCATTTGTAGGCCGTGGGGCAATTCCACGGTTGGTTCGAAACCCAATAGAGTTTTGGTTCTAACCATGTTGGCGTAACTATCCCTAATGTCGCCTAGCCTTATGTCAGCGTGGATTGGTTCAATGTTAGTTTTCCCGTAGAGCTCAGCGAGGACTGAGAAGAGTCGATTAATCGTTATTGCTCTCTCCGTCCCTATGTTGAATGCCTCCCCAAGGCCGCTTTTTGTTTGCAGTGCCTGAATGTTTGCTCGGACAACATCTGAAACATAAATGAAGTCTCGCTTTTGTTCGCCATCACCAAAAATTGTTGGTCGTGCCCCCATCGCGAGCCGTTTTGCGAAGATCGCTATTACACCACTATAGGGGCTCGCACTCTGCCGTTCGCCGTAGACATTGAAGTACCTAAGAGAAACCGTGGGTAGTCCGTAAGTTCGGGAGTATACCCCGCAATATTCCTCACCTGCAAGTTTTGAGACACCATACGCCGTGATGGGATAAAGAGGGCTGTCTTCTGAGATGGGGAAAGTGTTCTGGTTTCCATAAACAGAAGACGAAGACGCGAATACTACTCTCTGAAGTTTGTTCTTTAGCGCGGCGCGAAGAACGTTAAGCGTTCCAAAAACGTTCACTTGATTTACAATTTCAGGTTTCCTTGCTGATAAATATGGGCTTACAATGGCAGCGAGATGGATGATTGCGTCGGCCTTTTTAGTCAATAATTCGAGTGCTCTATATTGAGTAACTGTGCCTTTCTTGAAATGAAACTTTGGTTTTCTTTTCGAAAGCCTCAGGTTGCCCAAGCTTCCGCTTGATAAATCATCCAGTACCCAGACCTCTGCACCTCCCTCGAGCAAGCGGTCTACCGTATGGCTTCCGATGAAACCCGCGCCTCCAGTGACGAGAACCCGCATGCCTCCAATCTTTTCGCTCAGATTGGACATACTTGCGATTCGCATCACTCAACCAGCGTTTATTGTCCGCGCAAACGGTCCAGGTTCATTTTCAACAGGTATACTGCTTTTGTCCCGAAATGAACTCCGGACATACATGGTCCCAGCAGATCAATGACGGGCTGCGCTCCTTGGTAAGTAAGGTCCCATCCAAAATACATTGTGAAAATTGGTTGAGACGTTATGGGAGAAAGAAGTCCACTAAGGAATGTGAGGGAGAACAAGAACAAATCGTTATCCAACGCATAATAGACGCTCATCAAGGGTGACGCCCAAAGGTAGTGGTACCCAAAAACCCATCCGCTTGTGAAGATGACTAGCAGTGGTGCTAGGACCACCACCGCAAGTGCGGTCTCTTTCTTCCAGTGCGCTATTAAGACATAGATCTGAACCAACAACAAGAATGGCGTGAGCGAGAAGAAGTCCGCCAGACGAAAACCAAGGATGTCGGAGACTTCAAATTTCGTCTGGACTGGCACCCTGAGGATTTCGTTTAGTGTAGCTTGCAACGAGCCAGAGATAATGCCTTGGGAAACCACAATGAGGAGGAGTGGAGTCACGAAGAAGGCCAAGAAAGACAGTATGGGCTTCATTGCAATTCGCCCTTCCTCCCTGAGAGCGTAGATTGCAAAGAAGGGTACTAGTAGGATTGGGTAGAGACGAAGGACTGTCGCCACCAATAGGCACAATGCGCAAAGAGACCACTTCCGGTCTATTCCGCATCGAATCGCAACCAATACGAGTACAGCCGGAATGATGTCCATCGTGGTGTTCCAGTAGAGCCAGTACAGGTTGAATGGGTTGAAGTGCCAAGAGAGGAGAGCATTCCGTGCCTTTGAAGGGTTCGCCTTGCCGGCTAGAATAAACACGAGCAATCCTGCGAAAAAGTCAGAGAAAAGGATTGGAAGCTTCATCACATACATCAGCGAATAGCGGGCAAGTGATGGATGCGCAGCCAGCTCGGCGAGTGGGAGATGTTGAATCGGAAGCAGTGTCCACAGCCAGTAGAATGGTGCAAGAAGCATAATCAAGCCCCAGTAAATGCCATAACCCGTAAGAGATGGAAACCTTCCACTTATGATCAGGGTAGACATTACCTGCCCATTTCGTATCCAATTTAGGAAATCGCCTTGCAGGGGCGGGAACGGAATTAGAACGAGTTTCAAAGCCCATCCCGCAAGGACAATAATCTTTAACTTGCGTGAGAGGCCGAACATAGACCGTCAACGACTGTCCGTGCGAACTTGTCCCGTCCAATTCCAGTGCTTGACTAATGAGAGCAAATACATCAGTGCGAAAGCATACAATGCGTCAGCCATTAGAGGCAGCACGATATATTGCGTCACCTGATCTTGAAGAAACTTCTGAATTGCGGTTGAATAGGAGGGGAGGGATGGTCCCTCCAGCGGGATCAACAGGAGGCTGTAACCGCTTGGCGTGGCAAAAACCCCTGAGGTTAGCAACCACGTTCCGAACAGGAACAGGAGAAGAATGACAAAGAGTCGAAGCCGCTGCCGGCTGAACAACGTGAAATCGAGTATGATGAAAGGTAACGTCCAAATAAAATATTGAGCGTAAAAATCGGACAATACGAAGTAGGTCAACAGCACGACAATCAATGTATGAACGAGATTTCTTGTGGAACTTGAATTCTCTGCGTAGTAATAGGCCAGGAAGTAGACTGCAACCACCGCTGCCATAGCAACGCTCAGTGGAATATGTGAGGAAAAAATGCTGAGTACTCCGAATGGTTGAGAGACTGGGGTATAAGTCGTGAAATCGTCTACAAGCAAACTGAGATATCCCTGAAAGAGCCAACTGAGATATGCGACAATGCCAAGAAATCCGTTAGCTATCAAGCAAAGCTCGTACCAACGTTTCTTTTCAAAATTCCTATGCATGTAGATGAAGATTGCCGGGAGCAATAGGATTGGGTAAAGCTTCAGCCCGATGGAGCACGCCAGAAGTACGCTTGATAAAATCGGCCTATGCCAGAGGAGGCTCAAGATAGAAAACAGTGTTAGTAACGCTACGAGAACATCTGGTACAGCAAGCAGCTCGGCCGCAAATAAGGTGTAAGGATTCAAGAACCAGGCGAGGCTGGTCAGACGCCCAAGTTGGACGGACCCGGTAATTTTGAGAGCCATAAGATATAATCCTACTGACATGAGAATATCGCAGATGAATGCGGGTAACCGGAGGAGTCCGGAGAGGAGTCGCAAGTAGCCGTCCATGGTTAGAGGTGTCGCCGACGCCCATGCTGCATATGAGATTTTGGAACTTGTGACCACCTTCCAAGCTTCAAAGAGGCCGTTCTCTATAACAATCCAGGGCGAAGCAGAAAAGCCGGACGCCGGAAGCATTTGCAGATCATAGCTTGCGGGGGCTATAGCAGATAATGTTAACTTGATACCCGCTACGGCAGTAAACAGAAGTAAGAACGCAATACGATCGTTCAGGAAAATTGCTAGCCCGCTTAACCGTTGAGTAGTCATTTTCATCAGATTATCATTTCTGACCTTGAAAGTCTTCTGGATTTAAGACTGCTCTATCGATCACGCGAGGTTTTGAGGTGTAGTAGCGAAGACCGATGTTGCTGCTTTAAATTCACCCACGAATGAAAGTGAACTAAAGAACCGGAATGGACTCAATTGAGCCGCAGGTCAAGAATAGTCGCAGGCATACCAGCGCTGAATGAGGAGCGAAGCATAGCTAAAGTCATAGTGCGCGCTATGGGACATGTTGACACTGTCCTTGTGGTAGATGATGGAAGCAAGGATGAAACGAGTGTAATTGCCAGAAAGCTTGGGGCTGTCGTTCTGAGACACACCAAGAACTTGGGGAAGGGAGCAGCCCTTCGTGACTGCTTTAACTGGGCCAAACGAGCGGGTGCAGATGTCTTGGTTACCATCGACGCTGATGGACAACATAACCCAGCAGACATTCCCCGGCTAGTGGCTGCCCTAAGGAAGAAGCGGGCCGATGTAGTCATCGGAAGTCGACTCTACCGACCTTCAGGGATGCCTCGTCACAGGTGGGTGGCCGCACGCGCACTCGACGCCGCGGCAGGAGTTAGAATTAATGGGCGGGTCTTGGACTCCCAGAGCGGGCTCAGGGCATATTCACGGAATGCCATCGAAAATCTGGTCGTAACAGATCTTGGAATGGGCGCTGATGCTGAACTGATTATGCGGGCAAACGGAGCACATCTTAGGATTGCCGAAGTTCCGATACGAGCAGACTACAGTGGCTCAAACACTTCAAAGAGTCATCCGTTGATCCACGGGTTGAACGCCTTATTTGGGATAGTAAGATTCACATCCATCCAACATCCCCTCACCTTCTACGGTGGGTTTGCCATCGTTTCTTTCGCCATATCGCTATATTTCGGGTTCAAGACACTTGACTACTTCCAGCGCTTTGGTAAAGTCCTATCCGACGTGGCATTGGTTTCAATTGCCTCGGGCCTGTTGGGATTCTTGGCACTTTTCACCGGCGTGATCCTATTCACATTAATTGGGCTGATTCGTGAGAGGCAATAGGACAGTCTCGCTAGTCTGGAGGATTTGGCCATTAGTGCTGTCTACGAGTCAAAGAGTCGTGAGCTAGAAGGGGTTTTTCTTCTGTTCGACGAGTCCGCGGACTTCCTCAAGTGACTTGAATGTTCCAATATCATAATGTCGTTTCTCTGTCAGGTAGGCGTAAACGCCATTTCCGTCACGTAGGAGTTCAGGGATCACGTGCTGTGAAAGGTCTTTGTTGGGTTTGCAGTAAGCGAATATCCGCTTCTCGCAGACAAGTATCCCCATACTAACTGGGTACTCCTTGATTACAGGCTTCTCTTCAAAGTATGTGACCCGGCCATCACCCGCCACCCGCGCAACACCATATTCTATTGGAACGGTGGTGCTCATCGCTATTGTGCAAACTGCCCTCTTTCGTTCGTGAAATTCAATCATCGACCGCAGGTCCATATCGGTAAGTACGTCCCCATAATATACGACAAATCTTTCACCAAGAAGGCCGGCTGCGGCACTCAATGCGCCGCCAGTGCCAATTCTTTCGGCTACTGAGTACTCGACTTTCACGGCATATCGAGTTCCATCGCCAATGTGATTTCGCAGGAGGTCGTATTCGTTCTGCGATATGAGCATCACAATTTCGCGGATGCCATGTAGTTTAAGGTAATCTATGATGTACTCAATGACATAGCGACTCCCTATCGGTATCAATGCCTTAGGGACATAAGACGTGATGGGGTAGAGACGAGTTCCCGCACCCCCAGCCAAAATAGCCGCTTTCAATCGGCGAATCCTGCCCTACGCCTCTGCCACACCGAGCGTAAAGTAATAAGCCTTTGAGACTGAACGGCAGATCAGTTCCACCTCGCGATGACTACCGTCGTTCGACAAAATCAATAAATTGCTTGGACTCATTCGCAGATTGATTGCCGCAGCGCCCGCTGATTTGCGAATGTAGAAGTCAATTCGAGGCCGAAAGCATATGAGACGCCGGGAAAGGGGATGGGTATCCGATAGGCTTTGGAGTCAAGTTAAGGCAAGTGTACCGATCACATGTGTTGACGTGATTATCCCTGACTCCCGCGGTGCCGTTTTGTTGGGATGGAGGAAGATCCACCCATACGTTCACGTCTGGGCGCTTCCGGGTGGTAGAGTTCGCTTGGGCGAGGATCTAACTACGGCTGCGCGGCGGATCCTCTCCACTCACAACATCTTAGCCAATGATTTCTATTTGGTTGGAGTGTTTCCGATTAGGTTCCCATCACGTTTTGACGTTAGCATCTGTGTTGCGGCAAGAAACTATTCTGGGACAGCGGTTCCCGATGGAACTGAATTCACGACGGTTAGTTGGTTCAGTACCCTTCCAAAGGGAGTTGGCAAGAATTACAGGAAGATGATAGAAAAGTGGCGACGGATGAGGCGTATGCCGCAAATAGTCAAATTCAATCAGGTGTGAGATTAACCAAGCCACCTCAACCTCCACGATAGATCTACGTCCTCAGGTACAGAAAGTAAAAGAAGAAGAAAAGCTGTCTGCGATTCGCGGTTTGATGCACAAGGAATCCGTATGCGAATTCTCCGGGTCGTCCACAGGTTGTATCCTCCAACCGTGGGCGGGCTCTCTTTCCATGCAGACTTGCTCTCAACTGAACAGGCGAGAGCTGGGCATGAAGTGGTGGTTCTCACCACTCAGGAGGCTGGCTATCCCAAACATGAGCGTAAGGATGGTTACGAGATTTGGCGATTCAAACCCCTCTTTAGACCATTGAAAAATCCTATCACCGTAGGCTTACTGCCCTCACTCCTCCTAAACGACAAATTCGACATCCTCCACGCGCATTCTCACCTTATGTTCACTACAATTCTCGCTGCGATCAAGAGACACCAATCCGCCAAGCCCTTTGTAATCACGAACCATGGCTTCAGAGTCAAAAGGGGCAGGTTACTCGACTACGCTCAAAATGCATACCTTTCAAGCTTGGGTAGATTCTCGTTAACCAAGGCTGATTGCGTGATAAGCTTCACCGAAGCTGAAAGAAGCAGGACCATTTCGGCAGGCGTCGCGCCGAACAAAGCGACCGTCATACCAAATGGAGTCGACACGAAGTTCTTCACACCCACTAAGATGCAGCGCATACCGCACAGCGTGTTGTGGACCGGCAGATACGTCCGTGAAAAGGGCTTGCCCTATTTGATGGAAGCTGCTAGAATTGTCAGTAAACATTTCCCTGACTCAAAGTTCATTCTTGTGGGCGATGGGCCGGAACGGGGCAATCTTGCAGAACTAAGAGATGGTCTCAAACTAGGCGGGAATGTGTTGTTTGAGCCCGAGATGAACCAGAGGGGGATACTAAGTTTACTTAATCGTTGTTCGATGTTCGCGTTGCCTAGTTTGAGTGAAGGTTTTCCGAGTTCAGTTCTCGAAGCCATGGCCTGTGAAAGACCTGTTGTCGTCACTGGAGGAATCGGGATGGAGGAGGTCGTGGGCAATGCTGGTCTCTATGTGCCACCCAGGAACCCCGCCGCCTTAGCGGAAGCGATTGAAAAACTGCTGCGAGATGAAGGCTTGGCTGGCGAGCTTGGAGAGCGCGGCCGGTCTAGAGCTGTGTCGCTCTACGATTGGCGACAGATCGTTCCGGAGATTAACGAATTGTTCGAAAGAGTCATTGATTCGGTAACCCGTGAGAAATCGTAGAATTCCACCAGGTTGTGTGCCGGGACGGCTTCACCTTCTCGTTAGCGCGGTCTATTTGCTGAAATCACGAAACCCTAAAAGGTCCTTGAGAGTCGTGTGTCGGGCAAGCTTAAGAATTCGGTAGTCGGAAACGCGTCTAACACTCTGCACGGTTACACGTTTCTTCCAATTCCGGCGAAAATCCTTTACAGCTGCCAGAAGTGCAACCATGAATCCGAATGCTTCGTGAGCTCGTTTTTTGGAAATAAGGTATAAGATTGTGACCAATTGGACGATAAGATGGTTGGTGCCGTACGTCAGTAGATTTCGAGTTTCGAAATTCTTTACAAGTGTCGCGATATAGTTTCGCCCAGAATAGAAGCTCGGCGCGGTCATTCTGTGAACTTGCCCGCCCAAAGCGGCCCCGGCGAGGTGATAAACAACCGATGAAGCAGCAAACTCAATTGAGTAGCCACGAAGCCTAATGCGCCAAGAAAGGTCAACATCTTCATAGTACATGAAGTAGTCAGCATCGAAGCCGTCGACTTCATCAAAGATCCGTTTTCTGACGAACATCGCTGCCCCCCTCGCACTGAAAATTTCTCTTTTCGAATCATATTGCCCTCGGTCGATCGTGTCTTTCCCACGGGGATACGGCCAGCCAACCGTACATATGAAATCTCCCGCACTGTCCAGCCTCCTCCTATCGGGCATCATAAGCAGCTTGCTCTGGGCGGCGGCCACCGATGAATGACTCTCCAAAACTGACACGAGATTCCCGACTGCGCTCGGCATAATCTCTGTATCACAGTTGAGAAAGAACAAGTATTCCCCTTTCGCTCTGCGGGCACCTAGATTGGAGCCAGCGGCGAACCCCATATTTCTGTCACAAACAACGAGCACAACGCGGCCGGTTTTCTTGTACCTCCGGGATAAGTATTGAGCGCTCCCATCCGTTGACGCGTTATCTACTACCACCACTTCAAGTGACTTATAGCTGGACCGAAGTACCGAATCTAGGCAGCGTCTGATAATTCTCATGCCGTTGTAGTTTACGACAACAACAGAAACCAGACTGCCCAGTTCATCTTGGCGCGAGCCACCCTTCGATCTACGGATTATGCGTGCGCGGCGGGAAGTGCGTTTCATTAAGACGCATCCTTCCGCGAGCCGATGGCATTGGCAAATTTTTGGGCTACAACTCTAAGGGAATATTCACGGTTTACCATTTGCCTGCCGCGGTTACCTATGCCCTTGCGTAATCTCTTATCTTCGATTAGTCGAGAGATCTTGTCCAGCCAGTCCGCGGTCGAGGTGGCCAGGTAGCCGTTAATTCCGTCATGGATTATGAAATTGTGTTCACCGACAGCGCTGGCAACCACAGGAATAGCCATTGACATATACTCTAAGGCTTTCATCGCGCATTTGCTTCTCGACCATAAGCTATCCGTTAAAGGTGAGAGGCCTATATCTACATCCGCCAAACTGCCGGGTAGCTTTTCGTATGGGATCCATTCGTCTCGCCCAAATTCCGTCTGCAACCCAGGGATTTCCTTGAATATGCTCTGAACCTTGCGATTTCCCATTGATCCGAGCAGTTTCAGTCTAATGTCATAACGTTCTGCTAGCTGCGTTAAGACTGGCACTAGTATCCGCAAGCTATGCAGTTGGGTGTACGCGGTTCCGTGCCAGCCTAGAACAAAGTCGCCTCGTCTTCGCTTTCGGACTGTCGGGCTAAAGATCTCTGTAGGGACGGGTGACGGAATTAAGGCAACCTTTCTGTTCCATTTCCGGGCGTAGGCAGCGAGTTGGTGGCTCCCCACGGTAACTATGTCGCTTTTCGCGCAAAAAAATTCTGTAAAAACGGGATGTTGCAAAAAGATAGCATCATCGAAGTCGAAGACAGTCGTTCTGTTTGCAGTTCGGCTTGCCAAATGTAGGAAGGGTTCGATCGGAGCTTCGGGAACATTCGTTAGCGGGAATTGAAGTCTATGGAAGACAACTACTTCACTTTTCCTGATCTCCTGCAACATTCGTGAGAAGTCGCGGGTTTTGCGGAAGAGCACCTTGCACGAGAACCCCAGTCTGTCAAGTTCACGGGCCAGGTGAGAACATCTGATAATTGTTGAGGGAGTTGGCTTTCCTCTCAGTCCCCAGAGTTTTGTAATCTGGCCAAAGAACAGAATCTTCATAGATCTGTCGGAACCAGCTTAGCCTTGCCTCAGGAACCGCATTTCACATTCCGCTCTGGTCACCCAAGGATTTCGGTGCGCGCTATAATAGTGTGCAGGGGGCCGCGTCGAAGTTTCTTGGTGCAATGTTCAACCCTTCACCGCGGCCAAGAAACAGAAGCCTCTTCCTTGTGTTTTCACTTGAGTTTGGCTTCGCTTGCAAATTCTTTGAGTGCTTCATCTATTGCGCTTGGTTTATTGTCAAGTAGCCGTGCGGCTTTCGTTACATCAAGTGATGAATCTCGTGGCCTTCTTGCCTTCCAACCGGTCGCGGAGCGAGTTACTGGTGTCAGCAAATCGCCGTTGAAATCGCAAATCTTTGAGAGTTTCAAAGCGAATTCATATCTGCTCATTGGCGTGGCGCCCGCCATGTGGATGATGCCAGTCAACCTCCGCTCCGCTGCTTCCAGAAGCATTTTGGCGAGATTGGTGTTGAGGGTTGGAGAAGCGATTTGGTCGGTTACCACAGAAACGGGTTCGCCCGCTCGTAACTTTGTGACCAACCAAGTAGCGAAATTTGCCCGGTGAAGTCGACCCCACCCATACAGTACACTCGTTCTGGCGATTAGGTAGTGGGATGCGTTATGGGCTAACTCCGTCTCGCCCAAAAGCTTCGATCGTCCGTATGCATTGATTGGGCCAGTTTCATCATCCTCCAGATAACGGCCGCGCTCACCATCGAAGACGTAGTCGGTTGAAACGTGAATTAGGAAGGACTCAGTCTTGTTGCATGCGCGGGCGATACTTCCTACTGCTTGGCCGTTCACCCGCATGGCAAGCTCCGGTTGTTCCTCGCATAGGTCAACGTCTGTTATGGATGCTGTGTTGAAGACGATATCTGGTTTGATTGATTGGATGGCCTCCTGAACATTCGCCCCATTCGTTGCGTCAAGGCAGATTGGTTCTCCATAACTAGGCCGGTGCTGAGTATAGGCGGAAGTGGCAGTGTGACCCAATTGAAGCGCATACTGCGTCAGTTTCGTTCCGAGAAGCCCGCTAGCGCCGATAACGAGAATCTTCACGTCACCATTTCACTTTCCATGGAGCTGAGGACAGGATCTTTGGGTCGGCCACCAAGGGTTTCCACCACCCTCCATTCTGCACATACCAATCGACCGTTTCCTTAAGCGCCTGAGGGAACGTATGTTTCGGCTTCCAACCGAGTTGAGACCGTAAGAGGTTAGAGTCGAGGGCGTAGCGGAAGTCATGTCCCGGGCGGTCCTCGACATGTTGGATTAGTGACTGTTCCTTACCCAAGAGCTCCAATATGGACGAGGCGACTTGAATGTTTTCGATTTGGTTTCCGCTAGATATGTTGTAGATCGCTCCGGGTTCACCTTCATGTAAAACTCGGTATACGGCCTCGCAGTGGTCGCCGACATGTAACCAGTCCCGAACTTGATGCCCTGAGCCGTAGAGAGGAACCTGAAGGCCTAGCAGGGCGGTGATGATGGTTTTCGGTATGAACTTCTCGGGGAATTGGTATGGACCGAAGTTGTTTGTGCATCGAGTGATGTATGTTCTTAGGCCGTACGTTTTGTGGTAGACTTGCACTAACAGGTCCGCCGCCGCCTTCGAACCAGAATAGGGCGATGACGGGTTGAGTTTATCCATCTCATTGAAGTCAACTTTCGCGTTAGCTGACCCATACACCTCATCGGTTGAAACTTGCAGGAAAGAGATGTCGTGGGTTCTACACGCCTCGAGCAATGCGAGCACTCCGGAAACATTGTTTTCCAAGAAAATGTTTGGCGTTGAAATGCTTCGGTCTACATGTGTTTCCGCGGCGAAGTTAACGACAGCGTCCGCATCCTTGCATAGGCGTTTTACGAGGTTAGTGTCCGTTATGCTACCCTTGATGAACTCGTAGCCTTTCCGATTCTTGAGATCTTTCAAGTTTGATGGGTTGGAACCGTAGCCGAGTTTGTCAAGGTTCACCGCAGTGACATTGTCGTCCAATGAGAGGACGTAGCGTAGGAAGTTTGAGCCGATGAAACCCATTCCTCCTGTCACGAGCAGTCTTGACACCATGGTTAGTTCTCTCCCGCTAGGTTCGCTCGTCTTATGGTCCGCGCGGTGTCACCTGTTGGGGTTATGCGTTAAGGTTTCCGTTTCCACCGAAAGTTGTTGTCCGCGTCTTTGAGGAGTGGAGCTTCCGAATCTTTCTTGGATAGAATTGGGTTGGCGATGGGCCATTGGATTCCGATTGCGGGGTCATTCCAGCGGATGCTTCGGTCATGCGGCGCGCTGTACTCGCACGTAACCTTGTATGTAATGTCAGCTTCCTCCGTCATGCTCAGAACGCCATGCGCGAAGCCTTCCGGAATCCAAACCATCGCGGGTTTCTTGGCGGAGAGGTGCGTTGAAACCCAGCGCCCGTACGTCGGTGACCCTTTCCGAATGTCAACGGCAACGTCGAACACTTCGCCCAGAACACATTGAACAAGCTTCCCTTGAGCCTCGGGATCCTTTTGGTAGTGTAGCCCCCTGAGCACGCCTTTCACAATCGACTTTGAGTGGCTGTCTTGGACAAACTCGTAACCTAATCCGTGCTCGGCGAAGTTACTCTTCCTGTACGTTTCCGCGAACCAACCTCGCTCGTCGGTGAATGTTTCCGGCTGAATCTTGACGATTTCAGGTAGGGTCTTGAACGGTTCGAATTCGAATCCCATTATCCTCGCACCTGTGCTAGTCGCTGGGTTTGGGTGGGTCGGAGGCGATGGCCCGAAGATAGTCGCCGTATTCGCCAGCGTATTTTCCTGCGAGCTGGACCAGTTTAGTAGCGTCAATGTAGCCCATGCGGTATGCCACCTCTTCGAGGCAGGCAACTTTGAGACCTTGCCTGTGTTCAATTGCTGCGAAATATTGTGCCGACTCGAGCAAAGCGTCTGGCGTGCCCGTATCAAGCCAAGCGACGCCCCGCCCGAACTTAATGAGTCTAAGCTTGCCACGTCGAAGATACTCTTTGTTTACGTCCGTGATTTCAAGCTCACCGCGTGCTGACGGCTTCAAGCCAGCAGCAATTTCGAGAACATTGTTATCGTAGAGGTAGAGGCCAGTGATCGCATAGTTGGATTTGGGTGCCTTCGGTTTCTCCTCTATGCCGATCAGTCGGCCTTGACTGTCGAATTCCGCCACGCCATACCGCTCAGCATCATTAACCGCATAGCCGAAAATGGTTCCACCATCATTTTCTGCAACGGCTCTCTGGAACAATCCGGACAGGCCCTGACCGTAGAAGATGTTATCGCCCAAAATGAGCGCTACTGAGTCTGATTTCACAAAATCCCGTCCGACAAGGAAGGCTTGGGGAATTCCTCCAGGGCTCGCTTGCTCGGCGTAGGTGAGCGAGATACCCAGCTCAGCGCCGTCTCCGAGCAGGCGTTCGTACAGCGGTAGATCTTGTGGGGTGCTTATGACTAGGATGTCGCGAATTCCGGCGAGCATCAAACTGCTTAGCGGATAAAAGATCATGGGTTTATCGTAGATTGGGAGAAGGTGTTTGCTGATTGTGCGCGTCATAGGGTACAATCGCGTCCCGAAGCCCCCGGCAAGAATGATACCTTTCAAGTCTTTTACGCAGCAATGTCAACCTAAATAATTCGAACTGTTAAATAAAACGCTAGTTCCCAACAGAGAGCCTTAGGGAAGAACCGTTCTCACTCGCTGAACAACCACGGTCGGTTTTTCATGATTTCAGCTACTATCAGACAAAGCAGTGAGCACATGAATTTTGGCCGTCATTTCATGTGTGTGGTATTAGTGGTGCGGGCAACCGAATTTGAACTAGCGCACCAAACTATCGTTATCGAATTGAACGAACTCCTCGCTCCTTTCTATCCAGTTTTTGCCAGACTATATGATCCCAAAAGCAAACCGAGTTTATGGCGCCCATCAGCGAAACAGAAGAGAGGTTTGCGGGCACGTCGAAGTGTCAGAGGACGCCGAAGGCTATGGAGATCAAGCTGACCCATGTCTTGATGATCTTTGCCGTAGAGCGCTGACCTGGTTGATTTGGATTGCAACACTATTCGCACCGAGATCATGAATTGCAAGTTGATGCCGAGAAATCCCATCTACCTTCAAGATCTTTCCCAAGAGTTCGTTTAGGTTATAGACTATGTTTTGGAAGCGACCGGCTGTAGCAACTTCTTCAGTTAGTTTTCCTTCTTTGGAAGAAAGATTCACGGATTTCCGCTGCGTTGGAAGGTCATGAGCCCACGTGACAACTAGAACGTGTTCGCCAGAGACTTCAGAGAGTGCGGAAAGTACAGGCTGGACGTCGTCGATGTGCTGGAGCATATCAACGCATGTTACCAGTTCAAACGATTTTTCTCTAAAGGGCAAGCATCTTGCATCGCCTCTCACGAACTGTGCATGAGATTGTTGCTTACGGGCTATTCTCAACATTTCTATCGAAGAATCAATCCCGCAATATCCGCCCTTTTCCGCGAGGAGCGCGTAGAGAAGCCCAGTACCGCAACCCACGTCCAGAACAGTCGCTGACCCTAATCTTTGAATTATTTTCGCAACGGCCGCACGGTGTTCATGCTCAAAATCTGATTTCTCCCAATAATCATTGATCGCTTCTGCAACACCATGGTCATCCCAAGGCGACCCACTAGGAGAAGTCAAGTCTAGTGCACGCTGTCACTATCAGTATCTATTGGCGGGAAAACTCTTCACAGCTTCGATCGTGTGGGTTTGTTGTTCCTCGGTCAAATCGGGAAACATTGGGAGACTTAGGATTCGTTCCCAAATTCGGGATGCCACTGGGGTCTCTTGTTTCGATTTCGCATAGTACGGGTAAAGGTTCAGCGGGTAGTAATGCACTCCTGGAGATATCTGTTTGAGTTTAAGGTGCTCTATCAACGCGTCGCGCATAGCCAAGTTTCGCACACAGATCTTGTAAATGTGCCAGGAACTCTTTCCATATTCCTTCTCCACGGGGAGTTTGAGCCAGTCCAACTCCTTGAGTTCCCGTGAATACCTTTCTGCTATCGAGCGCCTTCGCTCATTGTTTCTCTCTAGCTTCCGCAACTGCACAAGACCAATTGCAGCAGCGATGTCATGCATATGGTACTTGAAACCAAGACGACTAACGTCGTATTTCCATGCGTAGACTTTACCGGACTCGGTTCTATCCCACGTATCTTTGTTAATCCCCAACCATCGCATTTCTCTAAAATACTTGTCCAGTTGAGAGTCTCGATAAGATATCGCCCCTCCTTCTCCCGTGGCGAGGTTTTTCACGGCGTGAAAACTAAAACATGTTAGCGGTGAGATGCTTCCGATTTTCTTTCCTTTGTATTGAGCCCCACACGCGTGTGCGGCATCCTCAACTATTGTAATCCCTCGACCTCCTGAGCATTTCGATAGAGCATCCAGGTCGCATGGATGTCCTCCGTAGTGGGTTGGCAGTATCACTTTCGTCCGAGGGGTGATTTTTCTTTCGACATCATTAGGATCGATGTTCAATGTGTCAGGTTCTACGTCAGCGAAAATGGCTGTTGCACCTACGTATCCTATTACGTGGGCGGTGGAGACGAACGTGATCGGCGACACGATTACTTCATCTCCACGGTTTAGGCCAAGCGAAAGGAGGGCTAGGTGGAGCGCCGCTGTTCCAGAATTCAAGGCCACAGAGTAGGGGGAGTTAACGTACTTCGCGAACTCCTTCTCGAATTGCCCGGTCTTTGGGCCAAGACCCACCCACCCTGATCGCAAGGTCTCGGCGACTGCTTCAACTTCTTCCTCAGAATAGGACGGCCTAAAAAGAGGTATCAACCCTTATCCAACCAATGAGTAGCGTTCCGATAAATATACACCCATTGGAATTTTACTCGATTCGCCCAGATATAACGCCGAACCTCGATAATGGTAATGTTGCATCATTATATGCGCGGCGAACTTAGTCCTAGTCGCTGGCTTAGATGCTTCGTGACAATCGAATAATTCTGCGCGATATCTGCGATTCTGACATCGAATCAATGACTGCATGGCGGACTAATCCAGAAATCACCAAGTACTTTTTCAATCCTCGACAGGTAAGCCTAGAGGAGCAAAGAAGATGGGTACGGGCTCTGCGAACGCGTACAGATGAACTACTCTTCATAATCGCCCTTTCGGGGAGCTCCGATCGGCCGCTTGGAACCGTGGGTTTCAAACGAATAGATTCAGAGAATATGAGAGCTGAATTCGGACGCTTTCTCCTAGAGCCTTCTTCTAGGGGAAAGGGTTTCGGGAGCGAGGCATTATTCCTCAGCCTTCGATATGCCTTCTCCGACCTGAACCTTCGGAGGCTCTATCTTGAGGTTTTTGAGTGGAACGCGTCTGCTCGGTCGCTTTACGAGAGTTTTGGTTTCAAGCTCGAAGGCATCTACCGAGACCACGTTTATCGCGATGGCCATTACCACAACGTCGCGCTTTACGGTTTGCTCGAACCGGAATTTCGAGCGAGCGAGAATAGAATCGGGCAGATGCTAGCGTTGACTTACGCCAAGCGGGATAGTGGTGGGTAGCCGAGACATGAATCCGAAGAGCAGCGATAACTCACCTCTAGTTTCGATTTTTCTGCCAACGCACGCAGGCTGCTCGAAGGGCGGGATTCTCCAGAGGTCGATTGAAAGCGTCTTGCACCAAACATACCAGAATTTTGAGATCATTGTTTGCGATGATGCTTCGATTGATGGAAGCCAGAAATTGGTCGCGGAATACGCCAAGAAAGATTCCCGGATAACACACCTACGGTTTGAGCCTCAAGTGGGCTTGCCCGCCCGCACGATTGCTGAAGCTTTCAAATACGCTTCCGGGGAATTACTTGGATTCGCCTTCGAGGACACTATCCTCAGACGTCAACATCTTGAAACACTCGTTGAAGCGTTGAGTTCTCACCCTGAAACCGCCCTCACATACGGCAAAGTTGTCTTTCGCATGCCGCACAGGCAGAGCGGAGTTTTGGGTGGACCATTCGACCTCAAAGCAATCGCGGACCATAATTACATCGGTAATGCAGCAGTTCTGGTGAGAAAGAGTACGCTTGACCGAGTAGGCTTCTATGATCCGCACGTCATCCTAAAGCGGGTTTGTGACTGGGATCTGTGGATCAGGATCGGAAAACGTTATCCGGTCCTTTTTGTCGATAGGGAGGTTGCTGATGAGCATGGAGAATCGAGACCTGCCTCAATCGGCAACACGGTCACGTACTTCGCTGACATAATCTCAAAGTACATGCGATGTGATCGTGATTCACTCCTGCGACCGAAAGTAATAGAGTCGTACGATGCATTTTCCGTTAACCCCTTCGGAATATTCTCTTCCAAAGAGCAAGAGCAGATCAGGTTTCTCGTTCTGGAACATCTTGTAAGTACAATTAATTTCGAAGGACTTCGGGGCCTTGCAAGTACGAGAGGGGAGGTCTCATCACAGTTTCGCGTCAATAATCCTTCGTTCAGGACGAAGATTCCAAACCCAGACGTCTCGAGGGTGATTACCCACTTGATCGACTACTATGAAAGGAAGATGACTATGATCAAACTGGAAAAGGACAAGATCATACAGGCAAGACAGGAGCTCGAAGAAATCCGAGCTAGCTTCATTTATCGTATTTTGCAGTCAATAGCAACGAGGATCGATATGATATTTCCCAGTGGTACCAGACGAGGAAGGATCCGGCAAAAGTTGACGAGTCGCCTCGCACAGAAGGCCCCTGGTTGATTGCAATCAGCTCGACCGAGTTGATTCGTGAAGTCGTTCTAGGATCCGTTCATTTGTGTTCACGGGGCACAATTGAGTTTCAGCAGTTGACTTCGTCCACTTGGGCCACCGTGTGTGTGCACCAGTTTTACCACACACACGAAACAACCTGATCCATGCAAAACTTGTAGTCGCGCGGCGAGGGCTAAGCTTTCGGTCGTCGTCCCTTATCGATTGCCCAGGAGCTACCGAGGATGTCAATAACGTTCTGTATAGTTTCTTGTGCAAGTTACAAGGCGTACTTGAGTTGTACGTTCTTGTTTCAACGAAGATTTCGCAGTGGCTACATCAACTGGGACAAGGAATTATAAATCAACCTGATTTATCCAGCCTGCAGGCTGAAAGGATTCAGGAGAGTGTTGATCTGCATGTTCTTGGAGCGCAGAGAAGCATTGCACGAGATCTTTCGCTTCTTCGGGAAGTGGGTAAATAGGTACGATATTGATGGAACTTCCAACAATGGAGAAGCAGACCTGCTCCACGATTGGGGCATCACTAAACTAAATTCCATCTACCCGTTGCAGAACAAGTCAGTTATTGAGATGGCTCCCCAAGAAGCCGCGCATTCAATCATGTCGCACAATTTCGGCGCTAAGAAGATAGTCGGACTCGAAGGGCGGCTTGAGAATTACGTCAAGTGCTGCGTAATCAAGAACATATTCGAACTCGACAACTGCAAGTTCTACCTCGAGGATCTGAGGACCGTTGACTTGAAGAAGTTCGGTTCATTCGATGTGTGCATTTGTAGCGGTATCCTCTACCACTTGCCACAACCCCAGCGGCTTATTGCTCAGATAGCAGAAATCTCGCCCAGGATACTGATCAATACCCATTGTGCGAACGATGTTTTTCCAAAGGGACTTATCAAATCTTCAGAAGTTGAGCTGAAAGGACGACGATACAGAGGCAAAACACTTGATGAAGTCAATACCGACCATCCCAGCGCCGGTCTTCAACCTGTGTCCTTTTGGTTTTTCAAGGACGATCTGATTGCTCTCTTGGCTGATCTTGGTTACACCGACGTTCAATTCCTAAAGGATTGGATGCCCGAATCACCTGGGTTAACAGTCTACGCTCAAAAGTCAACTGCATCAGAGCACAACGTTTGAGAAGTTATATTAATGGAACACACTTGCGACCGGTATTTGAGCCGCCGTCCCGTCGCATGGAAATGTATCATTAAGAAAACTGTAAGTTCAATATTGGCAAAGGGCAATTCACGAAGGTGTTCCCGATAGCTGTGCATACCTCGGGACTCTGCTTCCCGCAGCATAATGGATTGCGGGCGAATTGACGTAGTTACTGAAGGTGTTACTATGATGTTGTGAGGCAGTTCGAGATCTGTGCAGTGGATTCGAAACCTGGAAGTACGTGGCCTGAAGGTATCCTCCCGGGCGGCTTTGTGCATCCCATCGTCTGCAGCCGCACATTACGTTAATAAGCAGTGTTCTCCGCTACGCAGAAGAGTGGTTGAGCTAACATGTCTCGCGAACAGGGATGATGGCAAACGTGTCTTCTCGTAGTTCTCGATTGAAGTGCTGATCTTGGACTGAGAATATGGTTGCTCCTGAGCGCCTCACCCCAGGTCGCAAGTACGGATTGTGGGGCGTGCAAGAACATCTCAATCGGTACAAGTTTGCATCTCTCTACGTCAAGGGAAAGACCGTTCTCGATGCGGGATGCGGCAATGGCGACGGTTCGCAAATGCTGCTTCGCGCCGGTGCCAAAGCTGTGTACGGCCTTGACATTTCCGAAAAGGCGCTCAACTTTGCAAAGACTCGCTACGCTTCGTCGGGAATGAAATTTCTGGAGCACGACCTCACAAAACCGCTCCCGTTCAGAGGCGGTTCTTTTGACGCGATCGTGTGTTTGGAAACGTTAGAACATCTTGCGGAACCCCAAGCCTTCCTATTTGAATGTAGCCGAGTTCTGCGCCCGCATGGGGTGATGATCTGCTCGTCGCCAAACAAGCTAATCTCATCTCCAACCAGTGTCGGCAACCCTGCCAACCCCTATCACAAGCACGAGTTCTTTCCTGAGGAGTTCGGAGGGATATTCTCCTCGATCTTCATGAGAATCCGCTATTTTGGGCAGACATTCCCGAAGAAAGTGCGGACCCCAAAACGGTATGTCAAGTTGGATCCTTCGTCACCCATAATATCCGAGTTCATGGTGCGACCTGTTAGCACAAGAGCGATGAAGGAAGCAGCTTACCTAGTTCTCGTGGGCAATAAGAGGGAAACTATCGACCTAAGACGAGTTCGGGTGAGCTTGAAGAAGTGGATGGAACTGCATAAGGAAAAAGTGATCGAGAACCTCGAGCGGAAGGTACGAATCCTTGAGGGAAGTGGACGTGCTGACCCGCTCACTACCCTTCTTCAGATTTACCGGAGCAGAGACGATCTACAGCGAGCCTATCCGGAAGTCAAGAGCGGTCAGTATGAAGGATTGGTGGATTGGGCGAGTGAAATTGTTCGCAGTCGAGCACACGACCTGGATTTAGGAGCACTCTCCCCGCACAAAGATTGGTTTGCTAGAAATCGCATACGTATATGCACCGAACCTGAGAAGCGGGTTCCTGAACAAAATGCAGCTCTCAGAATCCCTAGGCCTCTTACCTCACTTTTTGATCGCATGACTCCTGATGGCACTCTTCTTGGTGAGCTCCGAAAGCTCCTCGTCATGGGTAGGCAGATTGCGTTGAGTCGAGGAGTCCGATACCTCATCGCCCAGGGATTTGCAAAAATCAGACGGAAAGAGTTCTGGCTATCATTAACCGTCTCATTAGGCCCGCAAGCTGCATACAACTACTTTCTGATGGCTGAGAAGATGGCAGCATCGGATGTAGGTATCAGACATGAAATTTCAAAATTCAGCTGGAAGCCACTGATTAGCCTAATCCTTCCAACCTACAATACGCCCATCAAATATCTTGAACAGACTGTAGCAGCTGTCTGTGATCAATTGTATGATAATTGGGAGCTTTGCATATGCGACGACGGATCACGTGATGAATTCTTCGACGTGCTCGAGGATATTCGGAGGAGCGAAGGCCGCATAAAACTCAAGAAGTTATCAAGGAACTCTGGCGTCGCGAGAGCCTCGAATGAAGCTCTCTGTTTAGCAACGGGTGAATTCGTTGCGTTGCTAGACCACGATGACCTGATCACCCCGGATGCTCTATACCATGTAGTGAAAGCCCTAAATGCTGAGCCGTCTGCCGATTTTCTATATAGTGATGATGACAAGGTTTCTCGGGACGGTATTAGGTTTGATCCCTTCTTCAAGCCTGATTGGTCGCCCGAGTTGCTTCGCAGTATTCCTTACATTAGCCACTTAACGGTAATTCGCAAGTCTTTAATTGACAATATCGGTGGGTTCGATGAGAGATTTCACAACACCCCCGATTACGACCTTCAGCTCAGAGCCACTGATAGGGCGGTTAAGGTCGTTCATATTCCACGAGTGCTCTATAGCTGGCGTGTAACCTCGACCTCTGCTAGCAATCGTTGGAACATTGACAAATTCAAACTTCTCTGCGAAGAAAACCTGGCCGAGCTACGTAGATTTGCTGATGAGAGGAAGTTGGGAGTAGTTGCCAATTGGATGCACCCGAACGTCTTTCGCGTTAGATATGACATTGTTGGGAAGCCGCGTGTGTCAATCATCATAGTGACCTACGACAAGGTAGCCCTGCTTGAGAAGTGTTTGCAGAGCATTGAGGAGTCAAGTTACCAAAACAGGGAGGTCATAATAGTCACCAATAATCCGGATCCTAACTCAGAGATGTGGGCTTTTCTTTTGAAGCTTCCACATACCGTCGTCAAGTACAGTGGCAACTTCAATTGGGCTAAAATGAACAACCGAGGCGTGGAGGTTGCGACTGGTGAATACGTGTTATTCCTAAATGACGATGTGGAGGTGATGGCAAGTGATTGGCTGGAGTCAATGCTGGGGTATGCTCAACAGGCGGACGTGGGGGCCGTCGGATGTAGGCTTCTGTTCCCTAACGGAAGATGTCAGCACGCTGGTGTAACAGGTGATCCAATCTACGTGGCACGTCATCACTTCAAGAACGTGGCAGGCGACGGATACTTCAACATGACCATTCTACCTCGTGAGGTTTCTGCGGTGACAGGGGCATGCATGATGACGAAGAGGAGGATATTCAAAGAAATGCATGGTTTCGATACTTCGCTTGAACACGTATACAATGATGTTGACTATTGTTGGAAACTCGGAGAACGCGGAGATAGGGTCGTATATGACGCATTCGCCACATTGCGTCATCACGAAGGTGCCTCCCCTTATAGGGGAATCAACAATGAAATCACAAATAAGAATACACTTACAATGCTTCGCAGATGGAGAGGTAAGTTGCTCGGCGGAGATCCATTCCATAACCCTGGTCTCACCAACGCGCGAGAGGATTTATTCTTAATTAACAGGTCCTTCTATCCTGCCACGCAAGACCCGACAGCCAAAAAATCCATTCTCTTGCTCACTCACAACCTCAATCTAGAGGGATCGACCATAGGGCTGTTCCACATCGGGAAATTCTTCAGGCACCGCGGGTACGCGGTTGTCGTCGCCTCCCCTCATGACGGCAAATTGCGTGCGGAATACCTGAGAAACGGGATTGCGGTGCTGGTGATCCCGGGTCTAGATCATCTCTGCTCCATTGGATATGAAGATCTCAGAACTTTCATGGCAAGTTTCGATGTCATATTTGCCAATACAATTCTAATGTATTTTGTGATACCTTTTGTGAGGGCCTTCGGGCATCCTGCCAACCCCAAGATCATATGGATAGTGCGCGAGAGTCCGGATCTGGAGGAATTGTGCAGGGAGTTGAAGATCAACATTGAGATGCTCAACTATTCATTCGCCCACGCCGACAGAGTTGTGTTCTTATGCAAAGCAACGGCGGATCTATACACACGCTTCGCCAGAGATAACTTTCAGGTAATCCATGACAGTGTTGACCCGGACGAATACCTCGAGATGTCTGACGCTTGTGGATACCACTTGGACAAACGGTATTTCAACGTAATTTGTGTTGGGACAATCTATCACGGAAAAGGCCAAGATGTGCTTGTCGACGCGGCAATCGATCTCTTGACCAACACGAAATATCCCTTCAAATTCTATATCGTGGGTAAGCCTGGAGATCAAAGATTCTATGGAAAGCTGAAACACGCTGTGGACCAACATCACCTACAGGATAGGATCATATTCACAGGGGAGCTTGGGAGAGCAGAACTCTATTCGTGCTATTCTGAATGCAACCTCTTCGTGTTGCCGAGCAGGCGAGAATCATTTCCAACCGTGGTCCTCGAAGCAATGCACGCGGGCAAACCAATCATCGCGACGGGTATCTACGGGGTCACAGAACAATTAAAAGACAACTACAGTGGACTGCTGATTCCATCGGACGACAAAGCAAGCTTGATCGACTCGATTCTCAAAGTCTATAGAGACAAGAAGCTTGCCCTTCTCCTTGGCAATAATGCACGCAGAGAGTTCTTCGATAAGTTCACAGTCCGAAACATGGAAGAATACTATCTAAAGCTTGTTGGGAATGTTACCAAAGCACCTGCAAAGGAAACCTCTACACTCATCAAACCTGTCTCTTGCTAGCAAGGCTCCACTGCCAAGTCTTATGACGAGGTTATGATGAAGGCTACCGGCTGAAGGATGACGTGTGTAAGACTTGACCAGGGATTTGCGTAATTACTTTGACATTTTAATCGTCCTGGCCGCGAAGGACTTCAAGGTCCGTTACAGGAACTCGGTGCTAGGTTTTCTCTGGTCTCTTCTCAACCCACTAGCTTACATGGCAATCTTGACGCTGGTCTTCTCTTACCTGTCTAGAGTCAGTATTCCGAACTACGCTAGTTGGCTACTTATTGCCTTACTGATTTGGAGGTTCTTTCAGGTGGGAACGTCCCAAGGACTATCTTGTATCGTGGGCAATCCTTCCCTAGTGACTAAGGTGTACGTGCCGCGTTACCTGATAGTCTTATCTAACAACTTGGCAAATTTCATCGGTTCATCCCTCGAATTCCTAGTCCTCCTGCCACTGCTCGTGTGGTGGGGTGTCGGTTTGACGGTATATGCACTTATTCTGCCCTTCCTCCTAATCCTAGAATTCCTCTTAGTGTTCGCGCTGTCTCTGTCTCTCTCGGCGCTGAACCTAAAGTATCGTGATATCAATCAGGTGTGGGAAATTGCGCTCCAACTAGGCTTCTTCCTCTCACCAATAGTCTACAGCGCCAGCATAATACCAGCAAGGTTTCAACTGTACTACTCCCTAAACCCGGTGACCCGTCTGATGGAGGCTGGCAGGGAGATCTTCCTTGATAAACGTCTCCCGACTCCGTTCGATGCCGGGGTGATTCTGTCAAGCATAATCTTGTTTCTTGCGTTGGGGTTATTGATATTCGGACGCTTGGAGAAGCGCTTTGCAGAGGAGCTTTGACCATGCCAGTCTTAGCCGTGCAGGACGTCTGGAAACGGTTCAGGATACCCCATGAAAAGCGGTCAACAGTGCTGGATCATATTGCGGGTGCGCTCTCGGTCCTCGAAGGCAAACGCTATGCGTACGAGGAGTTCTGGGCGCTGAAACAAGTCAGCTTTGGGCTCGAGGAAGGAGAATCGGTGGGGATCATAGGTGCAAATGGAAGCGGGAAGAGCACTCTACTGAAGCTTGTTGCCGGCGTCATGAAACCCGAGTTAGGAACGATCAAAACGAGAGGGGCGATTGCTCCAGTTCTCGAGCTCGGCATAGGGTTCCACGGCGACCTGACAGTCAAAGAGAACGCGATGGTCTATGGGGTACTGATGGGCCTACATCGTTCTGAGATGAAGAAGAAGACCGAAACCATTCTCGACTTCGCAGGACTGACAAGGTTCCAAGACGCCAAACTCAAGACGCTGTCGTCAGGTATGGCGGTCAGATTAGCCTTCTCCATCGCTATCGAGACCAAGGCCGACATATTTCTCATAGATGAGGCACTGGCTGTGGGTGACATAGAATTCCAAGAAAAATGCCTAGACAAGTTCAGAGAACTCAAAAAGGAGAAGAGGACCATCGTGCTTGTGTCGCATAGTATGGGACTGATACGAGAGTTTTGCGAAAAGACTCTCTACCTCCTAAACGGGCAGGTGAGAGCATTCGGTCCCAGTGAATCAGCCGTGAGCCAATACCTTGAGGACCTTACGACCGTCGCGTAGACACGCGCTGTCCAACGTAAAGCAGATGCGGGAATTGAAATGGTGAAAGTTGTTCCATTATTCATCGTGGGCTGCGCTGCTCTGATATGAGGAATTGCACCTACGCCATTCTTGAGTTTGCTGGTTTAACGAATTTCCAAGATGACAAGCTCAAGCACCTATCTTTCTTTCATGTGTGTAGTTAACTCAGCGCTACACGACTCAATCACCTCTGGATTGTAATGGCAACCGAATAGCATTGCGTTTCATGTGCTACAAAGTGGTTCCAAGCCGCGCAGGTTATTCCCAAGAAGTGTCTTCTACGGACGTATTGGTCTCGACTCTTGGGGCCTCAAGACTGGGGGCAAAATCTTGGCGCTGTGGATTACAGTCTGGATTAGGTTGCACATCAGTTTGCGAATGATCGGTGGACTCCTACCAAGTTCGTGGGCGGCAATGATTTGGTGTTAATCCTATTAACTCGCTCAGCTACTTTCAACGAATTGGGGCAATAGTATCCGCGAGCTCGCTAGGAATTGCGATGGAGGATACAGATCATGACCTCTCCTACGAGAAGAAGTGGGGAATACCCCACCGAAGGGCAGAGATGGCGACGAGGTAAAGCTCGTATCGATTCCCAACTCAGAAAGAACCCGCGTCTCCACAACTGGGTAAGATGGATGTGGACGACAGGCAAGTGGCTTATGCTTTCCTATAAGGGCCGAATTGCGACTCCTTTAGCCAAGAAAATGATTAAGGCAATTGATGTTGACAAGACTCTGTGGTTATCTCCAAGAAAGATAGTGTATCGTTGCTCAGTTGACTTTGGTATCTACGATTTCAAAGGCGCGGTGATCGGTGGAGATTGGGATCGTCTTGGAGGTAAGTTTGATGATTTGGATGTTTATGTGGCTTTCAAAGAGGTATTTATGGAGGGGAAGAGTTGGCCGCAGACCGTGTTCTATCAACGTATTCAGGGTTCCCTGAAAACAGGCGAATTCTGGTACGGTTGTGTTGATCAGAACGCAATTCAGTGCAGATGCGAAGAACTTGAGGACCTATTTTGGGCGATAAAGAGTGAAGGGTACAAATCACAGCGCGAATTGCGCAGTTTGGCCACTGATGATGAAGTAACGATCAGCATCGGGCGTGACGGCGATTTGCTTTTTAGTAGTGGAGCTCACAGGTTAGCTATCGCTAAGCTTCTAGGAATCGAGCGGATACCGGTAAAGGTAGCTGTAAGGCATCCAGGGTGGATGACTTTCGTGGCAAACCTCCTGAATTGTTCAGGAAGGTTTGATTGTGCAACGCATCCCGACCTGAGGGACCTCCCGGCCTTGCACAGCTGCGAAGAAAAGTTCATGATGATTAAGCATAGCATGACAGCGAAGGGGGGGCGCCTTCTTGATCTTAGGCCGAACTTGGGCTATTTTTGCCACAGGTTCGAGGATGAAGGCTTCGAATGCTATGCAGTAGAAGACTCAAAGGAAAGACTCTACTTCTTGGAGAGACTTCGAAATGCGGAGAACAAGAAGTTCAAGATTGTGCCCATGGCTATTTACGAATGGCCGCAAGTCGACAAAATGCGTTTCGATATCGTTTTGGCTTTGAATGTGTTTCACCACGCTCTAAAGACGAGGTATTCCTATTCCCAACTCGCCAATCTGTTGCATCGTCTTAACGCACGCGAGCTATTCTTCGAGACCCCCAATGAAAGCGACCCTCAGTTGACAGATGCATATAGGAAATACACTCCGTCTGAATTTGTTCAATTCATAATGCGGAACTCCAAATTCAAGAAGGCAGAAGTCATCGGCAAGACGGCGGATGACACAACGATATATCGACTGTTACGAGGAGATACAAAATGAAGTGTCCCAGATTTCCACAGGGCACTGACAGGTCGCTGTCGGTCACCTAGACTTCCGCAATTCGTTGATTTGGCCACCTAGGTTCATTACCGTAGTATTCGCAACTAAATTCGCCTTATCGAATTATCGATTCTGCGTTCTTGGCAAATCCTTCAGAGCAGGATCAAGACAGCCTGTAGATTTCTCTCCCACCTGCCGCTTTACCGATTACTTCGGCCTTGTGGAGGACTGAATTCTGCATTATGAATTCGACAAATTCACTCGGTGAGTAATTCCTGTATGCGTCCGTCATCTGTGGGTCATCTTCGGTCGCGGTCTCAAAGAATAGTTCACCCATCCGAAGTTTCTGCAGTAGAGAAATGAGTTTATGATACGAATCCTTCGTCTTGATTGCATGGTGAAAGATATTTAGCGCCAGGGCCACATCGAAGTGTATCTGGCCGACCTGCGACCAATCGAATATTGACTTGCCCACAATTTTGAATCTCCTGTTTTCGCCCCTTCGTAGTCTTTGAAGGAAGAACAGTTCCGTAGGCGAGTCCTCTAAGGCGTAGCATTCGAAGCCTTCATTCTCAAACCTATGGCAGAAGTAGCCTAAGTTTGCTCCAATGTCGAGTAGACGGCCCTTCCTGGCGACCATGTTTTCCTTAATCATAAGGAACCGGTCTTCACATTCATGGGAGGCCGGGACATCCGCCAAGTCGGGGTGAGTTGCTGGTTGGTAAAGAATTCCGCCCCTTGTCTTTGCATATTGAAATAACCTTTCTCTCAGCAGCATCCATCCTGGGTGTCTGACAGCTACTTTTACCGGTATCTGTTTGAGGTCAAGTAGTCTGGCGATGGCTAGTCTGGGGGCACCATTGCTGAAGAGCATGTCGCCATGGCGCCCGATGCTGATCGTTATCTCATCCTCAGACCTCAGAGGATCTGCGAGCCGCTCCGATGTCAGGAGCTCGCGTTGAGACTTGTAGCCTTCATTCTTAATCGTCTGGAATAGTTTTTCAAACTTCCTGCATCTCTCTTGCAAGTCGTTCTCATCAGCGCAACCCCAAGGGAATTCACCCCGATTTATCGCCTCAAGAGTCCGCTGATAAAAGGCGGTATCCGTCCAATCTTTGCCTTCTCTTAGGGCCTGCCTCAATGCAACATAGATATCCAAGTCCTCAAATCTCTTCTCAAGGCGATCCCACTCTCCACCGATAATGGCGCCTCTGAAATTGAGGGAATCAAACGCGCTTAGGGAGCAGTAGAGTATCTTCTCGGGGGATAACCAAAGCGTCTTGGCCCGATCGAGCATCCTAAATCGGCCGTTTATGAAGACTGTTAATCGCGTTTTGCATAGAAGTATTAACCAGGCACTATTTCTCCATATGAATCGCGCAAGGAGATGCAGAGTCGGATATCTCCGCAGCCGTACTTCGAGCCGCTGTAACTCAGTTCTTCGAGCGACCAAGACGATGATCTCTCTACCAAGATTCGACTACTTAGTACGCGGTGCGGAACACTCGCGACGCACGTTTATTATCTTTCTTAATACACAGCGAGATTAAGCCCCATGCCGAGGTCGGAAGAAGTAATCGACACGGTGCGCTTTATAATTCAACAGTCATTCAGAACTCGAAATTACCAAATTGGATGGGTAGCAATGCATCCGACAGATTTGTGTGATTATTACGAGGTTCGAGGAATTCGTCAACATCAACATCGGGAGAGTGCCTGCGTGCAAGATCGAGGCGCATATCTAAGCTATCTGCCAATTTCGAAACACCTTGTCTTACTATTCTGTGGTCGAAGAGTCCTCTATCTGAAATTCCCGCTTCCCTATCTTTTCACGCGTTTGGCGGATTAGTGACGTAAGTCCTTCGTCCATGGCGATCTGCGTGCTTCGGACTAATATTTCTCGGAACTCGCCTCTCCGAGTTCCGTCTGGAAGCAGCTTATCGATCCGATTCGTGAAGAACTTCATGATTCGAAAGATAGCACTTTGCTGGATAGCGTCAAGTTCCGTTCTGAGCCGCTCTAACTCACTTCTTCGGGCCATGGGGCCTCCGAGTCGCGTATACTTTGCAGATCTATTACGCCAGTCTGCTAGCAGGTTTCTGTACGGTCTTACTCGAAGATATGCGAGGTCGTAGGCCTCATGTTCATTCAGTCGACTTAAACGCTCTGCCCACTCAATCAAACGTTGAAGATTTCCAGCAGCGACTTCTGGGAATAACCGCCTTAGGTCTACTCTTTCTTGGTGAAGCTTTAGCAACTCTTTTCTAAGTTCGATTTCGCGATGCTGATTCCTCGACAATAGAGGATGAATGTTCCACCTTTTGCGAATCCTCTTTAGTGCTTTTAGAGGGGGGTTGTCGTTGCGTGTGATTCCACGATGGGGGTGATCTATAGTATCGAACATTGGCCCCGGAAGATAGGAACCCGAATGCCCAGCTTTTACGATTCGGGAGATCATGTCCCAGTCAATAAATCGTGAGAGAGTCGTGTCAAAACCTGGGAAAACATCTCGACGCATCGGAGAAGCTCCGTCAATATAGTTGGACACATACCCTGAATAGATTCCTTCCAGAAGTACCTCCCTGTCGAACGGACGAGACTTGGCTTCTCCGACCGCCTCAAATTTTCCGTTCTCGTACCGAACGATTCCGTAGTCACCATAGACAAACGGCACATCCTTCGATGTCAAAGAGACTGCCTTCTGCACGGCTTGAGGATGCAACACGATGTCATCAGCTGAGAAAAGCACACAATCTCCGCTGGATGCCTTGAACCCGAGATTCCATGCTGCCGCTGCACCGATGTTTTTTCCGGGTTCAAGAACTAGAGCGTTCGAGACCTTGTCCAACGCCTCGTTCAATGGGTCCCGGGGTGAATTGTTGATTAGTATAATCTGGTAGGGGTTGGTTTCCACGATGCTGTTGAGCACATGCGGCCAGAAAGGCTTGCGGCTTAGTTTCCAGCAAGGAACAATGATTGACAACGTCTTGTCGGCCATAAGACTATCATACCTTCGCATGGTGAAGCAGGTACTCCCGAAAAACTCTTCGTCTCGTACACGCATCGCTTTGATTTTGATATTGATCCGTTATTAGTGTAGGAATTTCGCAGCTTCAAATTCGACAAACATTGTGTGCCAAATACTCGCTGGCGACACCAGGTCATTGCTCCAAAGGGTTTTTGTTAAGCAGAGAATGGTGCAACAGCGAGTCCAGATTGAACTGCAAAATCGTCTTGAATTATGGGTCATTCCACAGAGTTTGCCCCGCTGTTGGAAGAGAGGCGGAGACGGGAACGCTTCTGAAGGCCGACATCAATTCGCTCCGCAAGAACGTCACATTCCCATACCGTGTCCTCGACCGGCTCGGAGCCAGAAAAATGGTGAACCCCAGGCATAACCGCAGATAGCCATCATCACAGCCGTGTTGGAAAACTTGACCGAGATCAAAGTTACACTTGTTGTTGGCGCGCGGCCTCAATTTGTAAAGTCAGCTCCGATAATCGGTGAGATCGCAGCAAATCACAAACGAATAAGGCTGGAAATCATTCATACCGGGCAACACTATGATCCAGAAATGTCAGCGATTTTCTTCCGCGAACTGGGAATCGGTAGACCCTCACGAAACCTACATGTGGGATCTGGAAGCCACGCTTCACAGACAGCGAAGGTAATGCTCCGTATGGAAGAACAATTGACGAAGACCAGACCGGACCTGCTCATTGTGCCAGGAGATGCGAACACAACCTTGGGAGCAGCCCTTGCCGCCGCCAAACTAGGAATCCCAGTGGCACACGTCGAGGCGGGGCTGAGGTCTGGCGACATGAGCATGCCAGAGGAGATCAACCGCAAATTGACCGATCACTGCAGCTCCATCCTCTTCGCTCCAACCAGGACGGCAGTGGCTAACCTGAGAAAGGAGGGACTCCACGGATCGTTTCTCACGGGTGACACGATGGTGGACGCGCTATACAAGATTCTTCCAGTAGCCCAGGACAGAACTGCGGCTATCATCAAGCGGTTTGGATTGGATAACCAACGGTACGTTATGGTTACTTTGCATCGACCATCTAACGTTGACGATCCGGAGAGGCTTCGGAGCGTATTGCGTGCCCTCGCTAATATCGGCAAAAGAGTTCGAGTCGTTTTCGTAGTCCATCCCAGAACGCAATCGCGAGTCGCGAGGCTAGGAAAACGTGCAACCTCAGACTCCATGGGACTCACACTCCTTCCTCCACAAGGGTACATAGAGACTTTGGCCCTGTTAAGTAGGGCTCGTTGTCTTCTCACGGATTCCGGAGGAATGCAGAAGGAAGCGTTTCTTCTTCACGTACCGTGCGTGACGGTGCGATCTACTACAGAGTGGCCTGAGACGTTGGTTGGTGGAGCAAATCGTCTCGTCCCGGAACCGAAGAAGTTGCCTCGCATCGTCCTCGAGAAAGCATACGATGATGCCTGGAGAAAGACGCTTAGTCAACTCAAGAATCCGTTCGGTGATGGACGAGCGTCAGCCAGAATAGCACAAATCATCTCACGTTCAGATTGGCGTCGCTCAGCGCAGAGTTCCGCGAAAACGCCGGCGTGATTGACCTAACCGAGCTGACTTGAATACCCACCGTCGGGCTTTGATGTCCAAACGAAAGACTATTTCAGGAGTTCAATACTAACTCTCCGGAAATAAGAGACACAATCGAAAATGGTGATCACTTGTTCTTGAGAGACTTTTGGTTGGGAGACTGCAAAGCGATTTACTTGACTTGGTCTGTTTCCTTAATTTCGTCGCTAGCGTTATCAATATAGTAACCGCGCAGAGCGCGGTCGTTGACTTCGGAGAAGGGGTGGATTCGTCGGTGAGGTCGAATTGTTTCCAGCTATGCTTCATTGAGGAACCCATCGTCCCTAGGCCGGGGATCCCCAGTTCCTCCACTATGGCCCCAAAGACGAAGGTCGGCTTCGGGCCAAAAGCAGCGAGAAATGTTCCGGAGTGGAAGAGATGAGAAAATGGCGAGAACTGCGAAAATAGTTGCGGACGCCAGCGTAGTCGTGAAATGGTATAATCATGAGTAGTACAGCAGGGACGCTCTCATGCTCAGGGCCGAATGAATTTCTGTCAACAGAAAACTCGAGGTCCACAAGGACGTATTTTCAGCTGCAGCTTAGCGGAGGAGGGAAGAAATATATGCAAGCAGGACAGTAAAATGCTTGCGGTACCATTATGGCAAAGACCCAGAATCTAACCGTCAGACTTGAAAAAGAACTCATCAAGAGGATTGAGGAAGAAGCGCAGCACGAGAAAACTGACAAGTCCACGGTAACCCGAAGATTGATCGCCGTCGGCATTGAACAGACTCAGAAAGCGCGCGCACTCGAAGAGTATAGGAAGGGCGGGTGCACAATTTGGAAAGCTTCAGAGAAAGCCGGCATCCCGCTACGGGAGATGATTGAGCTGCTTCGACGGGAGAAAATCCCACTGCACATTTCTACAGATGACGTTGACGAAGCATGGAGAGAAGCGGTTGAGGGGTAGCGAACCAATCTATGTCTTGGACGCTACGCCAATCATACATTTCGCCAAGATAGACAAGCTTAAGCTTGTTCATAGTATCTGCGACGCTTACGTGGCGCGGGAAGTCTACAGGGGGACGGTGGAGCGGGGCCAAGGAAAACCCGACGCAACTGTGATACATGATTCCGTGGAACGCGGAGAAGTCAAAGTTTACGACATTCGTGACCGAAACCTAGTAAGGATGTTTCAGAGGCACCCTGAGATACATATGGGGGAAGCAGAGACCCTCGCAGCAGCTAGGGAGCTGAATGCTTTTGCAATCGTCGACGAGGCCGAAGCACGAACGGTCGCCAAGGCCTATGGTATCAGGACGAGAACAGGAACCCTCTTCTTACTCTTCAGGCTCCTTGCTCTAAAACGGATCGAAGCCACTGAGTGTGAGAGGATACTTGATGAACTCGTCGAATCAGGATTGTACATTGACTCACACACCTTCATAAGAGCAAAGCAGAAAATCAGAAGCAACGTCATCAAGCAGGGACACTGAAGGCTTACTGCAAATGAGACTGAGAAGGTTTACAGGCTCTGCGCACGTAATTGGCCACACAATCCCTTTGCTGGAGGACTCTGGCCGCGCAGATCTTTGAGAGGAAGAACCCTCAGTAGCCTTCAATATTGCGTCGTTTCGATATCAATGCGTGAAGGAGTCGTACCCGTCTTGTCCTTCTTATTTTCTGCTAGGAGCTTCTGAAACTTTGTCTCGGCAATAGGCGAGTATCTGTTGAGCGTATTCGATCAGCCTTTCGCTCATCTTTCGCGTAAATGCTTTCCCGGGAAAACCTGCGGGATGCGCGTTTGGGTATCGGCTGGGTATGTACGCTTGGTCCAGTTCTAAAGCTAAGTCTCGTAGGTGGTTTGGCCTGAGATCCTCGGGAAGCACGTCGATCAGCGCTGCGACAGAGTGTCCCCATGATTCTCCTCCCCGACTTTGAATCAGAGCCTTCACAGCCTTCTCTGCCGCTTGCTGCGCGGCAAAGCTTGCCCACTCGAAGAACTCATCCCGCAAGGAAGCTTCTGCCTGTTTGATATCCCTTTCAGCTTGGTCCAGCCAATCTTTGCTTCTCTCCACCATTACCGCTCACCTGCTCCAATTATCACTATGCCCTCCTTGGCAAGCACCTCAGCGAATCTTGGACTCTCTTTCATGAGAGCATCGAATTCCTCTTCCGTATACAGTCTGGGCTCTAGTCTCGGAAGCCCCATCTCGTTCACGACCGTCTTATACGCATCCTCTCTTTCGCGCCCCTTGTAGACCACTATAAGGTCTATGTCGCTTCCTGCAGTGTAGCGACCTTGTGCGTATGAACCGAACAGGATTATTCGGGAGATCGGAAGCTTTCCCTCCAAGCCTCTGCATCCCTCCCTAAGCTTCTCCACAACGTCAACCCTTCCTAAAGCAGGGTAGGTCACCCTCACCCGGGCCATAGTCTTAGTTCTCCTGACGAATTGAAATAGAGGTGTCTCGGAAATAACGCTTCTCTCGAGTATGGCTCATTCGCGAGGGCCTTTTGGGTCGGACATATGGTGCGAACTGGCATTCCTTCGTTAGCGAGAAACAGGACGACCCCAGATTCTCGGGTGTCCCTAAATCCACTTATAGACCAGTTCCTGTTTGCGTCCAGAAGCTTCCACGGCCAAGCGCTCAGATCTGTGTCGGAGAATTGTTTCATTTGAAAACTCAAGCGTCGGTTGCTAAAGGAGCCACCTCTCTCTACGTCGCGAACATTGTCGTGCTCGTCGCCAACACCCTCTATTTTCTCGTACTAACAAACTTCCTCCGTTCGACGCTGGGTGTTGGAATCGTCACGGCACTGAATATCATGATCTGGTTCTTGGTTACGGTCTGCATCTTAGCTCAGCCGGTCGCGGTGCAATCCCCTGTTCCAGCACCTTTGGCGGTCCTCAAGTTCATTCCAGAATTACTCGCCAAGAGGGCTCGGTCGGCGGCCGGGAAACTTTTCACGACTTCTCTGGCTTTTTCTGGGGTGATAGGTGGTGTTATTGCAGCTGTTCTCATCGCTGCCCCTGGTCTCATAATTCCCCTTATCGGCGGGCAGATGATCGCGCCAAACTATGTCCGGCTCTCGGGCATTGACATTCTATTCCTATCGCTGGGGCAGGTCTGCATTGGAGCGCTTATCGCGCTCGGCGAAATGAAGAGCGCAACGCTGTACCTTATCCTTTGGAGTGCCGTACGGTATACGCTCGCCTCAATCCTGCTGGTCACTTTCGCAATCTCAGGCGTGCTTGTGGGTTGGATTCTGGGCGACGTGGTGTTGCTCGTTTTCGCCGTCCAAAAGTCAGTTCGCACGTTGCGTGTGGGGGGAGGAAGGTCAGGCTTTTCCATGTCCGAGCTCGCGCGTTATTCCCTCTACACGCTCCTGAGTGCGCTGATTGGTTTCGCGGTGAATCAGGCGGATAAGATTTTCACTTTGGCGCGGCAGGGGTTGCCTGAGCTTGCGGTGTACAATGTGGCTATTGTTGCTGCGAGTTTCGCTGGCTTTGCTCCTTACGCTCTGCTTACAGTCCTGCTGCCCGCCCTATCTTCCTTGCACGCGGCGAATAGGACGGGGGAAATGCGTGAGTTGATACATTCGTACACTCGCTACGTGTCAATCGTGGTTCTCCCAGTCGCGTTTGGTTTCGCATCAATCATGGGAGTTGCACTGCGAATCTTCGGCCCCGAATACGTGGCCGGCTTGGTACCGTCCGTCATTGTTTCCGTTGTGACGGGGTTAACGGCTGTGGGGGCGGTTTACGCGGGGGCGCTGTTGGCGGCTGGGGAGTTGAAGTGGTTCACGGGCGCGAACGCAATAGGCCTAGTCGGCCTCGTCGTCGTATCCTACTTCCTGACGCCAATCTTCGGTTTGAGTGGCCCCGCTTTAGGTCGGGCCACGTTGATGGCGTTAGTGGCTTTGGTTTACGGTTTTGCGTTATGGAGGAGCGGCTTCTTTGAGTTTGATCTGCGGGCCTTCCTGTGTGCGGCGGCTGGTTCGGCCGTCATGGGCGTCGTTGTCTTCTTCGCCTTATCGTTCGCTCATTCCTTCCTAGCGAAACTGGTCATGCTTCCCTTTGTTGTCATCTTTGGGGCGTTTGTTTACGTGGGTTCTTTGCGCGTCCTCCGGCTTCTCACAGTGGACGACTTGAAGTTCGTACGCGACCTGTTGCCCACGAGGTTCCATGGCTTCCTTCCGCTAGCGGCCAAGTTGGCTGGTCTAAGCCGGAAAAGGAAATAGTCCGCGTCGAGGCCCTATTCTCCACCGCCATTCTAGATGAGCAACCTGTTTTCTGAGTGCGGCGGCCGAGTCAGCGCTCATGGGCTTCCTGGTCTTCTACGCCTTGTCGGTTTGGTTGAAGTCTAAATGGAGGTCGGTTCTTCGACCTCGATCTCCGTTTCCTGCTGGATCTCCTGCGCTCTTCCTACGATGGCTGCAATGCAACATGTCATCTGCCACGAAAACGCCACAAAATCAACCCATCTTGACTCAAAAAAATGAGTCACCCCCCTACCCCCCCTCGTCAAGCGTGCGCGCGACAAAACCAAGGGTGTGGAACACTGAAGATTAACTGCATGACCCAAGAGGTCAGGCGGTTACCACAAGAAAAGGCGTGTGATTCCTTCCAATCTTTCTACTTGGGTGGGAGTGGTAGCCCTCTGCAGCCCACCTTTCCGCGCACTCGGCGGTTGAAGTTCGGGCAGGTGAAACATTCAACGAAAGATACAACCTTCAGCTTTACTGGGCAGTCGACGGCTTCCTTCTTCATCTTCGCCAGCATCTTGCCCTTAACCGCCCCTTTGATGGCTTCCAAGTATTCCTTCGGGGTCGGAACCGCCTTGGGCGGAGAGAATATGTCAACTAGGTACTTGTCATCCTCACCCAACTGAACCGGCGTCTTATCAGCTGCAGGCGGAGTAGGTTCGCTCATAAGGGACTCAGGCTTCGGAATTGGCTTCATGTAACTCAATAAAACACTTTCGAACAGGTATCAGCTGAATATCCAGCACGTCTATGGTAACGCCAATGCAACTCAAATGATCTTATGGAAAAGGTCCATTCGCTTTCCTAGCGTTAGCTTCCTCGACAAACCAGACTGCTCGGCCCTGTGAAGGCGGGGTAACCCTCTAACAATCGCGACGGGCATCCGCTCAGTCCCCTGGCCCATAACGAGCTCAGCTGCAGCCGCAACCTCATCCGCCAAACCAACGAACTTGTACCTTAACTGGTAACCAAAAATGTCCTCTAGGCCTCGGTAATCGACGATAGGTTCCAAACCTGAAACTCCGATGGCGAACTCCACCTGGCCAACCCGAAATGGGCGGCTGTACGTGTCGGCAACGATCACAGCCAGCTTCCTTCCAGACAAAGCCTCAAGCTTAGCTCTAATTCTCTTAGCTGATGAATCTGAATTCTTCGGAAGCCTAGCATACCCGAGGCGTCCCTTCACATTCGACTTGTCAACACCCGCATTCACACACACCATCCCATCCTTCCTCTGAACGACTAGGGCTTCCCCGTCGGCACGCAAAACCCGTCGCGTATCCATCAGGATTAATTCAACAAGCCTTGGATCCTTACCAGTCTTCCGCGACAGTGCCCGAGCTCTGCCACTTGGCCTAATCGTTGAAATGTCAACCTCAAGCCCCTCCGCCTTAGAGACTATCTTCTGAGAAACAACTATAACGTCACCATCAACAAATCCCAAATTCGCATTTTTCGCAGCGTCGAATATGCTTTCGCCAACATCGTCGCCTGGTTTCACTAAACCGATCCTTTCTAAGCCTATGACTGAAAGTGCTCGGGTCATTTCTCGCACCTTACCATTTCTGGGAACTGTGAGTTCCAACTGCGACAGCTATACTTGTTGCTTAAATAACGTATGACTATTCCGCGCAAAACGCGCCCACAAAAAAAGCAGCAAGGGTTGATGCAACTGGCCAAAATCGCTTCAGGAGTTCGGTAGCTTGTTTGAAGTGGGCGTAATGACTTTCGAGGGGCTTGTCCCGTGGGCAATTATCGGAATCGCCATAATCAGTTTGCTGTATGCTTGGTGGCTTCGCGGGGGAGTTTTGAAGAAAGACAAGGGGACCCCCAAGATGCAAGAAGTCTGGAACGCCATCCGAGTTGGCGCTGACGCCTACCTGAATCGACAGCTTCGCACAATTCTCCCACTCATAGGCATGTTGGCAGTGGCATTATTCTTCACCGTGTATGTGGTCCAACCCACGTCAGAAGCAACCGAAGTGTTCGGAAAGAACGCACAACTCATCGTAGCGGTCGGCCGCATGCTGGCCTTCATCCTCGGCGCATCATTCAGCCTTATCGTAGGCCAGTATGGAATGCGTATGGCGGTTCAGGCGAATGTTCGTGTTGCCTCTGCATCCCGACGAAGCTTCAACGAAGCCTTATCCATCGCCTACTACGCCGGAACAATCACCGGAATGCTAACCGACGGCTTAGGCCTTCTTGGTGGAACTTCAATCTTCATCATATTTGGAAAGGCAGCGCCAGATGCACTACTCGGGTTCGGATTCGGCGGCACACTTCTTGCACTTTTCATGCGAGTTGGGGGCGGAATATACACTAAGGCAGCGGACGTAGGCGCCGACCTTGTTGGAAAAGTGGAGAAGGACATACCCGAAGACGACCCACGTAACGCTGCCGTAGTTGCTGATTTGGTGGGCGATAACGTGGGCGACTGTGCTGGAATGGCGGCGGACATCTTCGAATCATATGAAGTAACGATTGTTTCAGCATTGATCCTGGGCTTGGCCGTGTTGGCTGTTGACCCGCAGCATAGGCTCATGTGGATACTCATCCCACTCATCATCCGCGGCATCGGCGTCATCTCATCTATCCTTGGAACGTTCACTGTGCCTATTTGGACTAGGTTCCCCATCAAGTTTCTCAGGGCCAACAATGCAGAAGACGCGATGTTTCGCTCTTACGAGGTTTCTAGCATTAACACCGTTTTTTGGGCGTTTATTGTTGCGTGGTTCTATGGGAATGATTGGCGTCTCGGAGCACTCGTGGCCATCGGCGTTGGACTTGCGGTAAGCTTCAACCCCCTAACCTCCTACTTTACTGCCACGGACAAGAATCCAGTCAAGGATATCGTCAAAGCCACCGAGGCCGGGCCGGCAACAACAATTCTTTCTGGCCTAGCGAACGGGTTCGAATCATCCGTCTGGGCACTCCTGTACATAGTCATCAGCTTCGTGCTAGCTGTCCTGCTCTTTCCACCCGAGAACGGTAGTGTCTACACATTGTACGCCATAGCGATGATCGGGATTGGCATGCTAAGCCATACCGGTAACAACGTGGCGATGGACTCCTACGGACCAATCAGCGACAACGCCAACGGCATCGGGCAGATGGCTTGGGAACAATTAGATGATGAGGAGACGAGGAAGGGCCGGCAGATCATGGCGGACCTCGATGCAGTGGGAAACACCACGAAAGCTATCACCAAGGGAATAGCCATTGCCTCAGCCGTAATTGCTGCCGTATCACTCTTCGCATCATACATCACAGCCACAGGCCTGCAGACGATTAGCGTCTCAGACATCAGGGTCTTCATAGGCCTTCTACTGGGAGGCGCGATGCCATGGCTGTTCAGTTCACTAAACATCCGAGCCGTCTCGAGGGCAGCCAAAATGATAGTTGAGGAGGTTCGGCGGCAGTTCCGAATACCAGGCGTTATGGAGGGTAAAGTGCTTCCGGACTACCGTGAGGTTGTAGGTATCTCTACAGCTGCCGCGCAGAAAGAGCTGATACCCCTGGCGGTCATAGCGTTGAGCATCCCCATCTCTGTGGGTCTGATGTTGGGCGTTGAAGCGTTGGGTGGTTTCTTGGCCGGTATCATTGTGTCGGGGCAACTGCTAGCTGTTTTCATGGCCAATGCCGGCGGAGCTTGGGACAATGCGAAAAAGACGATCGAGGATGAGCCAAGAGATTTGGCCGCGAATACCGGCAAGGGCAGTGATCGCCACAAAGCCAGTGTTGTTGGGGACACGGTTGGCGATCCACTGAAGGATACCGCCGGCCCAGCCTTGAATCCCATGATCAAAGTCGTCAATCTAGTCTCCCTAATCATAGCACCAATCATCGTCGCCGCCAAAACAAGTTGGGCAACTTTTGTTGTCGCTTTGTTACTAATCGCCGCTGCGTCCTGGGCCCTTTGGCGCAGCAAACATGACGTCTCACTGGAAGAGAAAGCTAGAACTAAAAGTTCAAACATGCCCGGCTCAGTCTAGCGAAAACGGAAACATCTATTCGAATCTTTGCAGTTCGCCCGGTTCACTTAAATAACGAAACATCTTCCTATGCGAGGTTTGCTTCGCGCGAAAGAGGAATAATGTTTGCTAATTGATTACGTCTTCGTAGTCAGCGCTCTTTCACTTGGCGTGGCCGGTTACGTTGTCACCTGGATAATGAAACAGGACACTGGAACAGCGCGGATGAGGGAGATTTCTAACGCTATCAAAGATGGTGCCGAAGCATATCTCTCGCGTCAGTACAGAACGATCAGCATAATCGCCATAATTGCGACTATTTTGATGGCGTTTGGCATCCGGGATCCTAAGAACGCTTGGCTCGGTGTCGATACTGCCGGCGGCTTCCTCCTCGGCGCGGTATGCTCCAACCTGGCCGGTTACATTGCGATGTACATCTCGGTCCGCTCAAACGTTCGCGCCGCGCGGGGTGCGATGAGCAGCCTAGACCGCGCACTGAAGATAGCGTTCCGGGGTGGAATAGTCTTCGGGCTAGCGGTCGTTTCAATGAGCCTACTCGGGATCTCAACGCTATTCCTCGTTTTCAAAGGCGACCCTCGGCTCATTGTTGGCTTCGGGTTCGGGGCCAGCTTCGCAGCGCTGTTCGCCCAATTGGGAGGGGGTATTTACACCAAGGCTGCCGATATGAGCGCAGACCTTGTCGGGAAAGTAGAATTTGGAATCCCAGAAGATGACCCTCGCAACCCTGCCGTCATAGCAGACCTGGTCGGGGACAATGTTGGCGACATTGCAGGGCGTGGCGCAGACCTGTTCGAATCTATCACGGCCGAAAACATCGGTGCTATGATACTTGGCCTAGCACCCGCCGTTTACGTTTTATTTGGGATCAACGGGCTTATTTTTCCGCTTTTAGCCAGAGCCTTTGGGCTGATAGGGACAATGGTCGGTTCGGTGTTCGTGTATTCCCGTAAGAAGGAGGATCCTTTCACCTCGTTAACTCGAGGCCTAGTAATTACTGGCATTATATCTGCGGGGGGCTTCTACTTCCTAACAGTTATGCTACTCAACGGTGAAATGAATTTCTTCTTCGCCGCACTTGTCGGAATCGTTGCGGCGGTACTTGTAGCGTGGATAACCGACTACTACACCTCGTACCGAAGAAAGCCCACGCTTGAAATCGCCAGCGCCTCAGAAAGCGGCCCTGCGCCTGGAATCGCGACGGGTTTCGCCGTGGGAATGGAATCATCTGCACTTTTCATAATTGTAATTGGTGCAGCGATCCTGCTTGCTTTCGCTTTAGGGAACGGCTTCGTTTCGGAAGGCGCGCGGTTAGACCTTACCGATCCTGCATTCCAGAAGGGACTCTATGGAACAGCGATAGCAACTATGGGCATGCTTTCCGTCACTCCAATGGTCCTTGCAATGGATGGCTTCGGTCCCATTACGGACAACGCTGGGGGCATCCTCGAAATGTCCGGCGTTAGGGCTAAAGCTAGGGCAATTTCAGACCGCCTTGATTCCGTGGGCAACACTACTAAAGCGTTGACGAAAGGTTACGGCGTCGCATCAGCCGCACTTTCAGCGTTCCTCCTGTTCAGTGCCTTCCTAGAAGTCGCCGGGTTGAAGGGCGTTGACCTGTCCAGGCCTGGGGTTTTCACCGGCGCCTTCGTCGGAGCCATGCTAATCTTCTTCTTCAGCTCACTCGCGATCAAAGCAGTCGGAAGAACCTCAGCAGTGATGATTCGCGAAATCCGCAGGCAGTTCAAGGAAATGCCCGGCATCATGAAAGGCACCGTTAAGCCTGACTATTCACGTTGCATCGACATCAGCACAAAAGCGGCGTTGAAGAACATGGTTTACCCAAGCATGCTCATCATCATAGCCCCGATAGTTGTCGGCGTACTTCTCGGTGCAGAAGCAGCAGGCGGGCTTCTAATAGTGGGCACAGTGGTCGGCGTTCTAATGGCACTGTTCATGAATAATGTCGGCGCCGCCTTGGATAACGCCAAGAAGTACATAGAGGCTGGGCATTTGGGCGGGAAGGGTTCGCAAGTCCACGCCGCAACCGTGATTGGCGACACGCTAGGCGACCCATTGAAGGATACTGCAGGGCCCTCATTGCACGTCGTAGTAAAGCTCCTAAACACACTAACCCTCGCACTGGCACCCTTATTCATCTTGGCCCTCTTACACTAACGCGGGCAGCCATAGTGCTGGGTCGCCCATTGAACCATCGCTTCAGTATCAAATTCGTCACTCCTTAGTTTTCACGTCTGTTGCCAAAGAAGGAACCCTATTAAACGGGTGTAATCGTAGCCGTCTCGGCCTTAGTGTTGCAAGAGGTCATGCGGGCTTCGAGAAGGGGGCAAGAGGTCGAATATGCAATTCGCGATATTATGGTTAAGGCAGAGGAAGTCAGGCGAACCGGAAAGAAGATTCTTTACTTAAACATAGGCGACCCCGTCAAGTATGGTTTTGAAACACCTCTCCACATCAGGGACGCCTTGAAGAAAGCAGTTGATGCAGGCTCGAATTACTACGCCGCGTCAGAGGGAGTAAAAGACCTTCGTGAAGCGGTCGCCGAGAAAGAAAATTCAGTAAACGGGGCTCATGTTGACCCGCGCAATGTTATGATCACTCAGGGAATTTCTGAAGCAATCTCCTTCCTCATGGGTGCAATAGTCAATCCTGGCGATGAAGTGCTCCTTCCGGGACCATCCTACTCTCCTTACATGACCTACGTTAAGTTCTTCGACGGAAAACCAGTCACATACAGAACTATCGAAGATAGAGGCTGGGCCCCTGACCTATCGGATCTAGAGAGTAAGGTAACCACACGGACACGTCTTATCGTCATTATCAACCCGAACAATCCCACTGGCTCAGTTTACTCAAAGAATGAATTGTCACGAATCCTAGAAATTGCAGCTTCCCACCACATACCGGTAGCGGCCGACGAAATATACGACAGAATCGTCTACGACGGCGGGTTCACCAGCGTCGCCTCCATTGCCAAAGAAATTCCACTTTTCGGATTGAATGGGTTTTCGAAAACGTATATGATGACAGGTTGGCGGCTAGGGTACCTATATCTTCAAGACCCGGGAGATGAAATGAGGGATGTTTGGGATGCAGTGCAAAGAATATCACGTGTACGGTTGTGCGCAAGCACACCTATTCAGTTCGCCGGTATAGAAGCACTCCGAGGGCCTCAAGGACACATAAACGAAATGGTGTCAAAACTAAAACGGCGCCGCGATTTATTCTGGAAACGCGCAAACGAAATTCCCGGACTATTCGCAACCAAACCCGCAGGCGCATTCTACCTTTTTCCTAGAATCAATGCGATAGGGCATAGATGGAAGAGTGATTATGAATTCGTCACTGAACTTCTGAAGGAAACAGGGGTCCTGGTCGTCCACGGGTCGGGGTTCGACCCAATATACGGCAAAGACCATTTCAGAGCAGTATTCCTCCCTGACGAAACAATCCTAACCGAAGCTTTCGACGCAATTGAGGATTTCATGAAACGGCGCTGATTGAATCCTGTAAAGGTTTAATTTGAGTCTTCAACTAGAAAGGTAGGTTTCAAACCATGTCTGAGGGAAGGGAGCAACGGCCTGCGGGAATAATGTACGAATGTATAAGCTGCGGGCAACACTTAACCGCCGATCAGTTAGCCATGACACCGGAGATTAAATGCCCGTTTTGCGGATACCGAGTCCTCCGTAAGGCCAGGCCGCCCATCGTGAAACGTGTAAAGGCACGCTGATTTCTTAGGCTCTGCTCCTCAAGCCCACCCGGCGCAAGCTAGTGGGTGTTTGCACCGTGCCCAGTTGTAGTGGTCTTGTTTCTCATAGTATAACCGACTAAGAAGATTTCAACGATTATGTTACCGATCGCGAACACTAGAGATGAGGTGAGATTGATTGACAGAATATACAATCCCAGTAGACAAGCCAAAACCAGGACAAAGAGGAACTCTTTCAACCTAACACGAATTGTTCCACTCTCTGTCGATCGATTTTTTCTTCGGTGATAAAGGTAGAAACTTACAGCTATCAGGAAGACAGTACACCATGTGATGCTCACAGCCCACACGAAGAGCAGCTCTGAATATTTCATTGTCATTCACCTTAGAATTTACAGACCTTGTAGAAGAATACCTTCCCCGCGTCCACGAGAAGAAGATAGGTGGCTACCATTAGCACTAGCAACACCCAAAATTCAGCTGGAAGAGGCACGAACCCAAGAAAATGACCTAGAAATGTGAAAGGAAGGATCGTCCCAAAAGCCACGGCTGATAATGTCAGAATCGTCAGCCACTTACCGGGCTTACTCGTAATGAAAGGTATTCTTCTAGTTCGTATTACGAAGATAACCAGGACCTCGGTCCAGAATGATTCGACAAACCATCCGGTTTGGAATAGAGCGGGGGCTGCGCCAAATATGAAGAGCATTATGCCGTAGGTTAGGAAGTCGTAGAGAGAACTAAACGGCCCGAAGAATAGCGTGAACTTTCTGACGAAATCGATGTCCCATCGCTTTGGCAAGTCCTTGTATTCGACGTCAATTTCGTCTGTTGGCAGTGTCATGTTTGCGACATCGTAGAGTAGGTTCATGAACAGGATTTGCATTGGAAGCATTGGGAGGAACGGGAGAAACAAAGAAGCCCCCGCGGCGCTGAACATGTTCCCGAAGTTTGAGCTTGTTCCCATCAGAATGTACTTTGTAACGTTGCCGTAGACCTTCCGCCCTTCTTCGATTCCGTTAGCCAAGACAAGTAGGTCCTTGTCGAGCAGAACGATATCAGCCGTATCTTTTGAAACGTCAACTGCTGAGTCGACTGATATGCCGACATCCGATTCAAACAGAGCTGGGGCATCGTTGACACCGTCGCCCATGAAACCAACAACGTGCTTGTTGACTTTGAGGGCCTTGATTATGTCGAGCTTCTGCTCGGGAGTTATGCGCGCAAAGATGTTTGCCTCTTCGACTGCCGTCCTTATTTCATTGGATGTCATCTGTGTTAATTCGGAACCCCGAATCACGCGGTATACCGTAAGTCCTAGCTCTTGACAAACTTTCACGGCGACTAGTTCGTTGTCGCCCGTTAGAATCTTCACGTCAACGCCCATTAGTTTTAGTTTGTTCAGTGCTTGGCGGGCGTCTTCTTTCGGCGGGTCGGTGAACGTAATGAAACCTAGAAGAGTGAGTTTGTTTTCTTCATCAACCGAATAAGAACTCTTGGTTTCCACAGAGCGGTAGGCCAGAGCGATGGTGCGGTAGCCAGCCTCGGCTTGCTCCGTCAACTTCGGTTCAATCTGAACACGCATGTGGTCTATGGGTTCGATTCCATTGGGTGTTTCGACTTGCTCGCATCTCGCAAGAACAGATTCTGGCGCTCCCTTAGTAATTAGTAACCTTCCTACTTTGGTCTGGACCACTGCGGACATCATCCGTCTTTGATAGTCAAATGGGATTTCGTCGATTACAACGTTTGAGTCTGAGTCCTTATGGAATCCCTTTTCGTTCGCAAATTCCCAGATAGCAGCATCCATTGGGTTGCCTGTAACTTCTCCCAACCCAACCACAGCGCTGTTGCAAAGTAAACCATATTGCAAAATGCGGAGTTCAGCGGCTCCGAGCGGAGTCCAATAGTCTTTCACGCTGATCTTTCCACTGGTTAGCGTGCCAGTTTTGTCTGTGCATAGAACGTCCATGTTGCCAAAGTCTTCAATCGACACTTGACGTTTGACGACAACTCTGCGTTTTGCCATATTCCGTGCGGCTTGTGAGAGGCTAATTGTCACAATTGCAGGCATGAGTTCTGGGACTAAGCCTACTGCTACTGCCAGCGAGAACAGGAGAGATCCAATAATGGGGTGCCCGATTAGCGCATTTAGGGTGAATATTCCGACGACTAGGGCCAGAGTAAGAGAGATTAGTAAGTTGCCGTATTTTCGGACGCCTCTTTGGAATTCGGTCTCTGGCCGTGTTCGGGCTAGGCTCCTAGAGATTGATCCAAATTCAGTATGTTTTCCTGTTGCTACAACTACACCGCGACCGGTACCATGCGAAACCACCGTGCCCATGAACATGTAGTTAGCTAACTGCTGTGGTGTAGGATTCTGAACTTGAAGCGTGGCAAAGTTTTTCTCAACTGGAAAGGACTCCCCTGTTAATACTGCTTCATTGACCTCCAAGTCCTTACAGTCGACTAGTCGTATGTCAGACGGGATAATGTCCCCCACGTAGACCGAAACCAAATCGCCTGGAACGAGCAACTTAGAGTCAATTTGTGTCGCTTTTCTATCTCTTATCGCTACCGCCTTCAGCGACACGGTCTGTCGGAGATGCTCGATGATTTTCTCAGCTTTGTATTCATTATAGAACCCTAACACGACGCTTAGGGCGATCATCGCTACAATGGCAATGGATTGTTCGAGTTCGAAGAATCCGGCCACCACTGCGGCGACCAGGAGTATGAAGACTAACGGGTTCTTGACTTGTCGGATGAGAATCCTCATTGCGCTAAATGCGTGAGTTGGTAACTCATTAAGACCGTAAGTCTTGAGCCGAGCCTGAGCTTCCTGTTCTGATAAGCCATTTACACTTGTTTCGAGCTCTCTAAAGACGTCTGAAGGTGGGATGGACCAATAGTCCTTGCGGTTGCTCGTCGTTTGCGTATTCGTGTCCGACGTGGCATCCCCACCAGCTGTCCAGCCAGCCGACACGGGAGCCATTTAGGGGTTTTGCAGCTTTTTCGCGCCTGAACTGCTGGTATGATTCAAAGCCGGTTCTTCCCTGACCTCAAATGCGTCGACCATCGGATAGGCTGTTTTCACGGCCTTCTCGAGTTTGTGAGAAATCTCATGTGCCTGCTTGATCGACATAGCCGGGTCGAACTTGCAGTGTAGGAATGCATACAAGTTATTCCCGCTGCGTCGGATTTTTACTCCATGTACAGCCTTGATTTCCGGGAACAGTTTCGCTGCGTCCTCTATGAACCATCTTAACTCTGAGCCTCGCCCCTCGAGCTCTCTGCTTAGGAGATCTGATGCTTGTTCCATGTGAACTATTACTTCGTGAATGTCCGGGTCCGCAACCCTCAATCTTCTTTCAACTTCGCTGGCGATCTCATGTGCTTGTTTCACCGTGATGTGCGCGCTCACCTCGAGGCGGAGGTCAACAGAAAACCTTCCCCCTATCTTCTGAATGTGGACATTGTGGACGCCTCTTGAGCCTGGTACCTTTTCCGCAATTTCTGTCACGAGAGTAGCGATGCCGGTTCTCGTGTGGCCAATGGGTTCCGTCTGGATGGTAATTCGTGCAATTCGTTGCGCCTTGCTTCTTATTGTCCTCTCGATAATTGAGATAATCCTGTGGACCTCATCGAAGGTTAAACTGCTTTCGAGGAAGACGTGTGCGCTGATGTCAAGCCTCTTACCCGTCACGCGTACGCTAACTTGGCGGCAACCCCTTACTTCAGGGACCGCTTCAATCGTGTCCTTGATGCGATTAGAAATCTCCTTGGATGAACGTTCCAACAAAGGGATGGGCATTGCTCATTCCGACTGCGAAAAACTTGTGGCATGCGTGTCATAAAAGCGACTCGTCCGGTTTCCACGTCTCCCGGGTTGAAGTGATATTTCTAGAGTTGAGCTTTGCGGCATTCTGGACAGAAACCCTCTGAGTCGCTCAGAAGCGCACCGCAGAACTTGCATTTCACGTAGCTCTGCTTTTCTTTGGAAGGCCTGTACGCTACTTTTCCCCCTCTTTCGTATCTCTTCCCAAAGAATACAGCGAGTTCGAGCAGAATGGCCATCGGAATGAACAATGCCAAGTCGGCTATTGGGCCACCATCTGGAGTGACCACTGCAGTAACGATATAGAGAGCGGCGTAGATGTAGCGGCGGCGTGTGGTCACATAACTCGTCTTAATGATCCCGAACTTGACGAGGAGAACAAAGAAGACTGGGAGCGTGAAGGAGAAACCTGCTGACAGAGTCGTAACGAATACCATATTGTAGAAGTCCATCACGTAGATTATCGGCGAAGCGCCTGCTAGTCTGAAGAAAGGCAACTGGGCCCAAAGTATGAATGGTGCCAGAATCTTGTAGCCGAATGCTACTCCAAGAACGAACAGAAGCGTGAAAGAAACCATGAAGGGGTATATTGCCTTTCGTTCTTCAGGGTAGAGGGCAGGGTCGATGTACCTGAATACCTCATAGGCAATCACAGGAGCACTGACAGCTACGCCGAGCAACACGGATCCGGTGAAGTAGATTACCAGAGGTGCTGTGATTTCTCCAGCGATAAGTTGAATCCCGGTGGGAAGTACGTCCTTGACAATCTGACGGAGAACAAGTGCGATTAGCGGGTCGTAAAACGCGAAAGGGTCTTTGAGAAAAGATGGGTTTGCGGGGAAAACCATGAATATCGTTGTTGCTATGAAGAGCGAATACAGCACTATTTTCAGTCTGGAGGCTAGCTCGGAAAGGTGCTCAGAAAGTGTACCACCCTTTTCTGGTTCGACTACTTTTGCATTCATAGAGAAAACCGTCCGAGTGCTTAGCTAGGCTTAACTTCGTTATACCCTCGCCCAACCTTTCGCGTACTTCGTGGATGACTAAATCGGGTTTACTTCTTCGCCGTTCGTTCCGCAATTTCCTTGGCAATTTCTTCCTTGGTCTTTCCTTCAGTAGTGATTCCCAAGTTCTTTGCGGCAGTTATGAGAGGATCGGAACTGGGCTCAGTGGTGCTCGAGGCCGTCGATGATGATACTTCCTTCGCCGCTTTCTCAAACTCTTTCTTGGCGAGTCCTATCGACCTTGCCAGCTCCGGCAGTTTCTGTGGTCCCCAGAGGAAGACTACAAGGAGAATGCCAACTACAATTAGCCACTCATAACCGATTAGGGCCAATGATTCTCACATCGCAAACATGCGTTCAGGACAATATAAGAGTGCTGAACGAAATGCAAACAGTTTCAATATTTCTGGACGACAGATTCTGCGGAATACCTTTAAGCCACGAAAGTTCGCCGAGTAAGAAATCTCTTTGAACGGTGGCCAAGAGGTGAACTGGGACGTTTGTTGGCGGAATCCGGCTGCGTCCACTATATTTCATCCTGCCAACTCTTCCTTTGGGAATAGTGCTCCTAATCCGAATCCCAGTGTTTGGCCCGACCCTCAATGAAATCTTCGCCTATCAACTGACGGCCGGGCTCTTTCAGCTGAACTGGGACAACTACATCTTGCGAACGATGATTCGAATGCTTCTGGCCTACGGGCTATCCGTAGGATTCGCCTTGGTTTACGGGATAACCGCCGCGATCAGTAGGCGGGCTGAGCAAGTGTTGATACCCATACTTGATGTTCTTCAATCGATTCCAGTATTGGGTTATCTGCCAGGTGCTATTGTTGTCTTTCTGACCCTTTTCAATGGAAGCATTATTGGCCAAGAATTGGCGTCAGTAGTTCTCATTTTCACTGGCATGGTTTGGGCTGTAACCTTTGGTGTTTATGGTGGCGTCAAGACGATTCCGAAAGACATTGTAGAGGCGGCGCGTAGCTTTGGAGTCCGTCGAGCAAAATACCTGAGGGACGTAGTCTTTCCCGCTCTCTATCCGCCGTTCATTTCAGGTAGCATTCTCGCATGGGGGGGAGGATGGTACTTCCTGATCGCGTGTGAGTATCTCAGCTTCGGAACTACTAGGCCTTACACTCTTCCGGGCTTGGGTTTCTATATTTTCAAAGCCGCTCTTGACGGCAACATTGCTGCGTCTCTTTTCGGGCTCCTCATTCTCATTGCAATTGTGGCACTCATTAATCGGTTCGTCTGGCACCCGTTGATGGACCACGCTGACAAGTACAAGTACGAAAGCACAGCTCTACCCACTCATAGGAAGAGTCAATCACAGCTCAGCCAGTGGCTGCTGAGAAAATCGCGGGAGGTTTCCGAAGACCTTGCAAAGGTCGTTGAACCCGTCGTATCCTTAGAACACAAGTACTACGCGCACTCAATTCGTTTTCGGCATGTGAACCTGCTTTCGCATGCGCATATAGGGGCGGCTTGGCACAAGTACAGCCGTTTTGGACGTATTATTGGGACAGCCATAGGAATATTATTGGTGATACTATTTTTTGAGGTTCTCGTCCCGCCGAGGTTTCCTGAGGCCATTCACCAATTTATGCTACGCCGAGAGCTTGCGATGATTCCGAACTATATGCTAGGTTCAGTGGCACGATTGCTGGTGGGATACTTGATTGCACTCTCATGGACTCTTGTTGCTGGGATTGCTATCGCGAGAAGTGAAAGATTGTTCAACATCATGCTGCCAATCTTCGACATAGCTCAATCCGTTCCGGCGCTGGCCTTGTTTCCAGTTGTGGTCACGGTCGTGATTGACTATTTCCACGGGTCAGAGTTTGGTCTGGAATTAGCCTCAACCGTTTTGGTTTTGACTGGAATGCAATGGTATCTTTTGTTCAACATTATAGGCGCGGTAAAAGCCATTCCATCCGACGTGATTGAAGCCTCACGGTGTTTCGGGGTTCGCGGACTCGGATTCATTAGGAATATTGTACTTCCAGCAATCGTACCCGCAATAATCTTGGGGAGTATTCAGGCTTGGGGCGGGGGATGGAATGCGACAATCGCTTCGGAATATATTGTGACCTCAACCAAAATCTACCAAGTGCCGGGTCTAGGATACATGCTGGATGTCGCGGTCGCCAAAGGCGACACCCCCCTCGTGCTGGTCGCGGTCGGTTTGATGGCTGGCGTTGTTTTTCTAATGAACCGCACGGTGTGGCATTATTCGCTCAAACGGGTTAACAAATACAAGTTTGAGGGGTAGACAATGGCTGCCTCCGCGGTCCTGCAAATTCAAGAAGTTTCAAAGATTTTCGAGGCAGGTGACCATAAGGTCCAGGCGCTAGATTCAGTTTCATTTGATGTTTACCCGCATGAGTTTCTCTGCATTGTCGGACCGTCTGGATGTGGGAAATCGACACTGCTGAGGATTCTTGACGGCCTGGATTATGCAACCTCCGGGCGGGTCTTATTCAAGAGCGAACCCATAACGTCACCTTCCCCGAAGTTATCCATGATCTTCCAAACTTTTGCCCTTCTACCTTGGAAAAATGTGCGAGAAAATATTGAATTGGGATTAGATGCCCAGGGAGTTGGCGTTCAGGAAAGGCGCGAGCGAACGGCCAAGTACATCGAATCAGTCGGCCTAAGCGGTTTTGAGGGCGCGTACCCTCGCGAGCTATCGGGCGGAATGAAGCAGAGGGTGGGTATCGCCCGAGCACTGGCAGTCGAGCCCGAGGTTCTCTTGATGGATGAACCCTTCTCATCTCTAGATGAATTGACGGCGGACACATTACGCCGTGAGGTCCTTGATATTTGGCGCGAACCAACCAAAGTTACTGACACATTCATAATGGTGACTCATAATGTTCACGAGGCAGTATTTATGGCGGATAGAGTCATCATCCTGCGTGCAAGGCCAGGAAAGCTTGTTGCGGACTTGGTTATTGACTTACCCCGGCCTCGTGAGAAGTATGCCCACACTGAAGGCTTCTACAAATACGAACAGGAAATAATCTCATTAATCGAGAAAAATTCGGGTCCAACCCCAACCTAGTCGAGAAGAAGGTTTCAATTCAGTCAATCCGAGGTTGCACCTAGAGCTTTGTACCCGTAATGGTATGCGGCTATTCCTGTTACTGGAAGGTCAAGCCAAAAGGTCACAATTCTTGAGAGGAGTGCTGCTGAGGCTGCGACGGCAACAGGAACTCCGAACAAAGACAGTGAGGCAGTGATTGCGGTCTCATAGATCCCAAGCATTCCAGGAACCGCAATAGGCGTCATCTGAATCATTTTACCAATTGCCATGGTAACTAGCACGACCCAAAGGGAAACAGAAGAGCCGACGGCTACGAGAACAACCCAGAGTATCAACACTGAGCACGCCCAGTCGCCTAAGCTCGCCGCGAACGAGGCCGCAACGTGTGTCCTTGAAGAGAGCATCCGTCGAAAGGCGATGTGGTAATCATTCAAGAATTGGCCCGCCTTTCCGTTCATCCTTCCCTGTTTTTGCACTATTTTTATTACGGGCTGAACCAGTCTAAGCGCGCGATCCAAGAGTGGCTGCATTATCTTCGGATTCAGGGAAAGAAAGAGTGAGGCGATTAGCCCTGCCACTGCAAGTACTGGCAATGCAGCTAGCTGAAAAATTACTGAAGTCGTTACGCGGCCTCCTAAGATGAGGAACATGAAGGCAAGGGAGGTGCTTGCTAGAAAACCGACGATGTAGAGAACTCGGTGCAAGACAACTGTGGCAGTAGATTCTCCCAGCGTCATCCCAGACTCCTTCGAGCCTAGGATGCACCTTACTGCTTCGAGGAAGATGCCACTCGGCATAGTGTAGCTCGCGAAAATGCTGGCGAACGTAATTCCTTGGCAAGTGAGAAACGGAAGTCTGGAACCCGTAGATCGGATTAGGGCATACCACGCGGTCGCATAGAAGGTAAAGCCAAGAAGTTGAATTCCAACCATCGCTAGAATTGTGGCAGGGTTAACTTGGAGAAGTACGCGGACAAGGGAGTCGAGACCGACAAAATAGATGAAAGCCACCAGAACCGATATCCCTACCGCTAGGCTGGCAAGCCTCGTGATTCTCCCTTTGTTGATGGGCTGCACCTCCGATACTGCCGACAAACTACGGAACAGGCCAGTTGAATGCTGTAAGCATCGAATTCACACTTATATTCATGCAATACCGCGCATGGCAATCCGCATACCACTTTGGGGTAATGTTGCGTGGCAGAAACACTGAGCTATGATGTAGTAATAGTTGGCTCGGGCTTAGCGGGGCTACGCGCCGCCATCGAAGCTGCTCGTGTTTCGAAGGGCAGATGTAGTGTCGCTGTGTTAACTAAGGTTCAGGCGATGCGATCCCACTCTGTATCTGCGGAGGGTGGCACTGCGGCTGTCCTGTACCCGGACAAAGGGGATACATTCGAATCCCACATATACGACACGATAAAGGGCAGCGACTTTCTGGCGGACCAGGATGCTGTCGAATTCTTCGTGAATGCTATGCCCGCTGAGATTTACATGCTTGAACATTGGGGTATGCCTTGGTCGAGAACCGATGATGGCCGAATAGCCCAACGCAACTTCGGCGGATACAGCTTTCCGCGCGCTACCTTCGCGGCCGACCGAGTAGGTTTCTTTGAGATGCAGACACTCTACGACACAACTCGCAAGTTCGAAAGCATCCACTTTTTCCAAGAGTGGTACGTGACCTCACTCATTGTGGACAACGGCGTGTTCAAAGGTGTCACCGCAATCGATTTGAAGACTGGTGAATTCCATGCTTTCAATGCGAAGGCGGGCATTATTGCAACCGGAGGAGCCGGGAGACTCTACAAGTTTGCGACCTATGGATATTCATCTACTCCCGACGGCCTCTCGCTTGCATACAGGGCCGGTGCGCCGATCGAGGACATGGAGTTCGTCCAGTTTCACCCGACCGGCCTGATCCCTTCAGGTGTTCTAATCACGGAGGGCGCACGCGGAGATGGGGCAATCCTCATCAATAGTAAAGGAGAGCGTTTCATGAAAAAATACGCGCCTGAAAAAATGGACCTAGCTTCTAGGGATGTCGTTTCTAGGGCAATTATCATTGAGATTCAAGAAGGGCGGGGGTTGACGGATCCGATAAGCGGAATGGATTACTTGCTCCTGGACTTGCGTCACCTGGGGGCTGAGAAAATCAAGGAACGCCTTTCAGGCATTAGAGAGATTGCCATCAAGTTCAAAGGCATAGACCCAATTGACGAGCCCTTGCCAATCCGCCCGGTTTGCCATTACACGATGGGTGGAATCAGAACCGATATGAAAGCTCAAACCCCAATCGCTGCTCTCTGGGCCGCAGGGGAAGCCGCTTGTGTAAGCATTAATGGAGCCAACCGCTTAGGTGCCAATTCAACCGCCGAATGTTTGGTCTTCGGTGCACAGGCTGGCGCAAATGCAGCCCAATACGCTTTGGGACAGCCTTCCCACGACTTGAATCAGCAGCTTGTAGCCGCTGAGGAGAAGCGGCTATTTGATGGAATCTTCCATGGCAGCGGAGGCGAAAACCCGTATGAGGTTCACAACGAAGTGCAGGCGATCATGGACAAGTATGCATATGTTTACCGAACAGGCGAAGGGTTGGGGGAGGGATTGAGGCAACTCCGTGAACTTCACAATAGATCTTTTCGGCACGTCGACGACCAGGCGAAGGAGTACAACACGAATTTCATCAACGTCCTCGAACTTGAGGCAATGTTTGAGGTCGCTGAAATCGTCCTCGCTGGAGGCTTGGGGAGGACAGAGTCGCGCGGCGCTCATTCGCGAATAGATTATCCCAAGCGGGATGATGCTAATTGGCTCAAGCACAGCTTGTGCTACTACACCCCAGATGGGCCTCGCATCGATTACGCTCCGGTAACAATTACCAGATACACACCGACGGAACGACATTATTAGAAAGTGGTGAGAGGAACGGCCACTCAACGAACGGAAAAAATAAACTTACGGGTTCTACGTGCAAACCCGGCGCAGCAAATTCAACGCCACTACGACACGTTTCAAATCCCGCCAGAACCTGGCATGACAGTCCTCGCTGCTCTACTGTACGCGAAAGAGCAAATGGACCATTCGCTCGCGATTCGTTTCTCTTGCAGGATGGCTTCTTGCGGCTCATGCGGGATGAAAATAAACGGCCTACCAAGATTAGCATGCTACACGCAGGTATCTGATTTCGGGAACTCACCAATTACGGTTGAGCCCCTTGACCACTACCCGCTCGTGCGCGACCTTGTTACAGACTTTCACGGTTTCTTTTCGACACACCAGTCAGTGAAGCCTTTCCTTGTCAGACGAGATGTCGCAGAGCAAGAGACGTATGAATCGGAATATTCGCAAAGTCAGCGGGAATTGGACAACTTTCTCCAGTTCTCATACTGCATAAAGTGCGGTCTCTGCAACGCCGCATGCCCCACGGTGGCCACAGACCCACTCTTCACGGGACCACAAGCGTTAGGCCAAGCATACAGGTACACTGCAGATTCCCGAGATGAAGGCGGAAATGCCCGATTGAATGTCATTGATCAGGAGCACGGGGTTTGGAGATGCCACTTTGCAGGCGCATGCAGCTTCGTATGTCCAAAGGGCGTAGACCCTGCTCTGGCCATTCAGAGGCTAAGAAGACTCGTGGTCACGCCCTCCGGAGCAAAGAGAGCGGGCGGACGATTGATGCCAAAACACAAAGTGCAGTAGCCGTGAACAGGTTTGGGAATTGATTCGGCATTTCTCAAAAAGGACAACAGGCTCCTCAGCATGAACCTTAAGTGTGCCACATGCGGCACAAAGGTCGAGGTTTTTGTTAACGCGATCTCTTCAGCGGGCGACGTCTGGCCCTTCTGCGCGAAATGCGGCACCTACGTAGATGTCATTCCCAACGATTGATTATTTTCAGAATTTCTATTCTTTCCCGTTCCCCACTTCACCATTCGGCCTTCGCTATGAACGCTCATGTATTCGAACATAGCCTCCTCTACCCATTTGTCAGGCCTGTAGACCACGACATTACTGCCGCATCCTCCGCAACGCCACTTCACTTTATCTGGATACAACGGAAAGTTTGAAACAATCAAGTTATCATGCTGGCATGATATGCAAGTCCAACGCATAATCCGTCCATCAGGAGAGATGGCGAAGTTTTCCATAGCTAATACGGCAACTGAGAGTAACTTTAAGGAAGTGCTGGAAAAGATGTTGAGAGTAGACCGAAAGTAAGTGGAGTGTTCCCGAACAAGGCTGGAAGTTTAGGCTTGGAAGGCATCGACAAATACGAACTTCTATCCGATCTGGCTAAGCGGCGAGGTTTCTTCTGGCCCTCATACGAAATCTATGGTGGCGTAAGCGGGTATCTTGACCTAGGTCCTTTAGGGGCGAAGCTGAAGAGGCGTATAGAGGACAAGTGGCTGGACCTCTTCGTCTACCAGCACGGATTCGTAGCGATATCCACTCCTGTAATAACCCCTGAGAAAGTCTTCGCGGCTTCCGGGCATTTAGAACACTTCAAAGACTTGATGGTCAGTTGCGAGGAATGCAAGAGGCATTTCAAAGCTGACTACGTTATCACTGAGGCAATGCCCGGGCGGACCGACCTCGCGGTTGAAGCCATGTCAGTAGCAGAGACAGATGCATTCATCGAGGAGAATCACATTCGTTGCCCGGAATGCGGCGGAAAGCTGGGCCGAGCGGAATACTTCTCCACCATGTTCAAAACCAATATCGGGCCCTATGGCGATGTACCAGGCTACGGTAGGCCAGAGGCCGCGCAAGGAATCTTTGTTGATTTCAAACGCGTCTACGAAACCAGCCGAGAACGGCTACCGCTCGGCATTGCACAGATAGGCACAGTTATGCGCAATGAAATTTCACCGAGGCAAGGCCCAATCAGGCTACGAGAGTTCACAATTATGGAAATGGAATTCTTCTTCGACCCCGAAGAAAGTGAATGCAAATACCTGAGTGCTGTAAATGTGGAATTACCGCTCTACCTCGCGAAAACACGCGAGCAACATAGCACCGATCTAACTCGCGTAAACGCCCATGAAGCCGTAAAACGGGGGTTCGTTCTAACAGAATGGTCCGCCTATTTCATGGCGTTGTCGGTAAAATTTGTGAGTTCACTTGGAATACCGCCGGACAAGCAAAGGTTCGAAGAAAAATTACCAGCAGAACGTTCTCACTACTCAAGTCAAACCTTTGACCATCAAATCTGGCTCGACAGGTGGGGCTGGGTGGAAATAGCCGGCCACGCATACCGAACAGACTTTGACTTGTCCGCACACACGAAGTCGTCAGGCGTTGACTTGTCAATTTTCAAGCCTTACGCGGCCCCCGTCGAGAAAAAGGCAACAGTGATTGTTCCTCTCGAATCAGTTCTAGGCCCGTTGTTGCGGGAGAAAGCGAAGGCGGTGATTAGCGCCTTGATTTCGAGCAAACCAGAAGAAGTGAAGGCGGCCTTCGAAAAGTCCGGCCACTTTGATGTACAAGGCTTCAAAATCTTGCCGTCACATGTGCGCTTCGAAGAACGTTCATTACGCGAAGCGGGTAGGCGATTCTTGCCGCACGTTGTCGAACCAAGTTATGGCGCAGAGAGGGTAGTTTACGCCGCATTGGAATATTCATACAACCGCGTGAAAGATCGTGTGGTTCTGAAGCTTCCAGTCGACCTTGCTCCTACGCAAATGACCGTATTCCCATTGATGGCGAAGGATGGCCTCGCAGAACTCTCCATAAGCATAAGGGAGTTCTTACTGGGGCAGGGATTCGAAGTTGAGTATGATGAAAGCGGAACTATTGGAAGGCGTTACGCCCGGGCCGACGAAGTTGGCGTCCCATTATCAATTACAGTTGATTATCAGACCAAGGAAAACGGGACAGTTACGCTTAGAGATAGGGATAGCTGGCAACAGGTCCGAATCGAGTGGAGAGCAATACCTGAACTCGGACGACAGTTCCTCCGAGGGAAGCTGACTTTCACGGAGCTCGGGACGCCTGTAAAGGTCGCTTACGAGTAATCCGCCCCCAGGCGATGAAGATTGGGCTATGGTTTAATTCCTCAACCACTCTATTGGTCATAGGAACCTCGCGGAGATGCAATTAGCTTGACCTTTCCAATAGAGAATGAAGGGAACATCAGGCGCAGAATGCTGGAGCTGTGCCAAGCTCATGCGAGGAACGTTGTAGAAATCACTAGGCAATTGGTTGTCCTCCTAGACAACCTGGCAGACAAGAAGCCCAAACTTGCGAAAGAGAACTACGAGAACATGCTCAAGACTCTGGTGGAGAATGAAAAGAATAAAGCAACGTTCCTTAATGAAGTAGCATCAGTAGGTAGCTTACTCATAAGCAGGGAAGACTTCCTGCGCCTGCTATTTCGACTTGGCGAAGTGGCAAATTACTGCGAAGCTATGGGCTTCCGGCTGATGGGAGTCGTTGACCTGAAATGGAAGCTAGACAACAAACGCCTCGAAGAAATATCTCACCTGATGAGTTCGGTACTCAAAGAAATCTCGAAGGTAAGAGAGACTCTTCACTCACTATCATTTGATGCCGACAAAGCAGTCGAGACCGGTAAGGCTGTGGAGGATTTGGAGCGCCAGATTGACGCTGAATCACGGCAACTCGATCTAGACCTGATTTCGAGCAAAATGCCATTACAAACCTTGCTATTCTTTCGCGACTTGGTAGACCGAGCCGAAAAAATAGCCGACATTGGGGTCGACGTAGTCGACCACATAAGAGTACTCGCCCTTACGGCATAGTGTCGCGGCAAATGAATAAAACCATCACCGCTGAATTGATCGGAACTAGGCTCATAGTATGGGACCATAAAGACGGACTAGCAATTTACAGGATGGGTTTCTTCGGTAAGCCCGTAGGTATTCCAAAACCTAAGCCTGAGCAGGAGTTCAAAGCGCCTCTGGTGCTCGACCTGATGGAGGCCTTGTACCTCCTCGACAAGAAGATAATTCGAGTAGTTAACGTCAAGTCCTCTAAACCCGTAAGCCGTGCAATGCTCCTCGCCCTAGCGAACAAGACCTACAAGCAGTTCAATCTGGGATACAGCGCCTACGAGAACCTGCGTGCGAAAGGGCTGATAGTTACCCCGGGGATAAGATTCGGGGCGGACTTTGCAATATACGAGCACGGTCCGGGAATCGACCACGCCCCATTCATTGTTACCGTAAAGAAGGAGGAGGAGACGATGGGCCCCTTCGAGGTTGTCCTTGCAGGCCGCCTCGCAACAACCGTCCGCAAACAATTCACGATTGCGGTACCTAAGAGTCGCGGGAAAAAAGTAGACTACCTTGTCTTCCGGTGGTTCAAGGCCTAGATCTTTCGGCGAACCTACTGAATAACCGTAACCATTTCTGCTAGCTTCCTCTCCTGTTTGAAACCAAGCTTCGCGAAAAGCCGCCCAGCAATTTCGTTTTTCTCGCCGAACCGAACGGTCAAGGTTTGGACGCCCCGCTTAAGCAACCTGTTCATGGCAGTCGCCAACTCAATCGTGGCAAGACCTCGTGCCCGGTAGAGCGGATGCGTGAATAGTTCTGCAACCAGTGCCTCTCGAGGGGAACGAAGTGCTATGAAACAGGCACTTACCACGTTTAGGGTTGTACCACTAATCAACGAGGCCTCAGCCGCGTAAGCGCCATGCAGACCACTCATAATCTCATGTAACTTTCGTTCGGCGGAGGAAACGGTAGGCAACCTTGGTTCGGCACCTTTCTCGTAGGATTCATGCATCAGCTTGGCAAGGGCAGGAATGCCTCGTTCAGTTGGGCTGACGAGCGGAAGTATGGGCATAAGTTGTGTTTCAATAACTGGCCCTACGAATTTGACGAGGAACCGCCGTTTTTCAAATCCGTTTTTCTCCAGCCCTTCAGCCATTTCTTCCGGAACCCGCAGGGTGAGCGATTGAATCTTTGCTTTCTTAAGGTCAAGTCGAAGGTTGAGAACAAGCGATTCGTAGGAGATCGAGGGTGCGGGATAGAATTTGTCAACAATCGCATTCACATCCGAAAGCTGCAAAGTGAAAAGTGCGACCGGTCTATCAGTGTGTAGGATGTTCCATTGCTCATGGGTTTTCCGCAGTTCTGATAGCAATTCTTCTTTGTTAGAGCATTGGGGAAAGACTTCTTTCATGTATGCTCCATTTTCAAAAATGAATTCCGCTGTTTGACCTAAGATGTCGGATGAGGCTTTCGAGGTTTTCGTGATCATGATTTATCCCATTAAAGCGAAAAAGCCCATATTCTGCCCTATATTCAATCTTGTGTGGTCCGAATGTATAGAGGGCTCGTCGCATCAGGAGTTATTTTGGCCTTATTCGGTGGCTTTCTGGTTTTCACGGACCTTTACGTTCCCCTTGGCGTGTCGATCTTCGGCCTGCCCATCGCGATTGTTGGAGTTCTTATGTTGGTTCTGGGGGCCCTTCGACCAGAACCGCTAGGAATAGAACCGGAGCAGGGAAAGAAGTTCTGTTGGTATTGCATGACACAGATTCCCAAAAACGCGAAAGAATGCCCCAGCTGCAGCCTTCCTCAGCACGACGCGGTCGACTAAGCTGTCGATTGCCCACTGCTCGGTTTTTCCTGCGTGTCGGTTGGTTTTTCTTCGCGGAGTTCAATATGCGCTTGGCCTTCCATAATCTTTCGCTGGAGTGCAGTGATTAGTTCGTCAATTGCGACATTATCGAGACCAAGTTGGCTAAGTGATGACAGAGTTTCGTCAGACAGGGTTGCTCCAATATTGGGGCCGCCGTAGCCCTCCATTCCTATCGCATCGAACTTCAGTTTGGTCTTCTTGATTACGAAATGGCCGGAGATGTAGGTCACGCGTCCCTGTTCATCCAATTTTTCAATGGAAACCTCAAGGTCCTCGGGAAGTTCTGGCCTGCTCATGATGGACTCTCTCGTTGGACTCATGAGGCTTTAATCTTACCCATATACTAGTTTCGGCCGCTGACCCACAAAGAGAAGTCACCAATTGCTCACACAACTCAACAACATGGTCTCAATAATCGACACCCGAGCACTGGGTACGCCGATGGTTGTTGCCGCGTTTCTTGTTACAGGGAAGGAGACAGCATTGGTTGACATGGGCTACCAATCCTCGGCTGAAACAATCATGGGAGACTTGGCTAAGGATGGATTTGATCCGGATCACTTGGATTACCTTCTCCCTACGCACGTTCATCTGGACCATAGCGGCTCCCTGGGGACTCTTGCCAAAACATTCACAAACGCCTCAATTCGTGTCCACCCTAAAGGTGAACGCCACCTAGCTGATCCTTCGACTCTTTGGAAAGGAGCAGGAGAACTTTTCGGCGAAGAACTAATGCGTAAATTTGGGCGACCCCAACCTGTCGATCGGAAGCGCTTGAAGAGTGCGGCTGATGGTGACGTGATTGATTTAGGGGACGGGATTCGCCTTCGGACTATTTGGACACCGGGCCATGCATCACATCACTTAAGCTATGAACTGGAAGGGCACCGAGCTTTCTTCACAGGTGACGCTGTGGGGGTTTGCTTCCCTGGTTTCCCATTATTGACTCCCACAACGCCCCCAACAAGTTTCAACTTAGAGCAGACGTTACAGTCGCTTGAGCTCATAAGGGCAAGTTCTCCTTTAGATTTCTATACCCCTCATTATGGCTTCGTTGGAAATGGCACGCAATGGATCAATGAGAATGTCGAATCGTTGCACCGCTGGAAGTCGAGCATCAAAGAAATGATGATGAAGGGATTTAGTGCTGAGCAGATATCTAACGCCCTCACCGACGATGTGTGTAGCAAGTTGGGTCGGGCCGGAAGCGATGCGCCAGACTATTTTCGCAGCTTGGTTAAGACCAGCGTTCTGGGATTCCTTCGATACTTCGAAGAATGATCAAGGCCCAACTTGGCCTCATAATGATACCTCCACAAACGTGGAGATCGGCCGATCCGGAGTGCACACGTTCAAAATGACCCGCATGGCACGAATTGCCCGAGTAATCTGAGGCAGAACTCCTGGCATGTCTTGGAATCTTTCCAAAAGTCGAAGTGTTTCTTTTGGGTACTAGGTCGTGTAATCTTGGCGTGGTTCCATTAATTTTGGTTAAGACCTGCTATGGAAATTCACAGTTATCCGGAACAACAATTTAGAGTGATGTTCGCTAAATCGGCATTGAGGCATTTGGGTGAAGGATTCTCGTCGTGGAGCATAAATGACCTTGTTACCCGCATGGAAAGGCACTCTCATCGTATTCATTATGGCGTTCTCTTTTTTCACAGTTGGAGTCTTTGCTGAAGACCAGAGTCTGGGAAGAGTGCGGATTGCGAGCTTCGTCGGACCAAGACAGGTCGCACCGGACACCGCCTTCTCGCTCAGCCTAGATGTCGAGTATGAAGTCCGTGCGGCAACAACTATACGTGCAGCCATATTCGAAGGTTTGCTGAGTGTGGGTGCCCCCCTTTGGCAGAGTGATAATGCAAGCGTTGCTGGAGGCGGTGACAAGGTCTGGACACTCAATCTTACCGCTCCGTCCTTCGAAGGCACCATTCAGTTTTCTGCGTATGCATATTATCTTGACAACGGGGTGTGGAAGTTTTACAATGATACTGTTCTGGGTCCAGGATATGGGCAAGTCACGATCAAGGTTTCGCGATATGCGACTCTCAAAGTTGACCTAGGAGTACCTGGACTCGCCGTTACTCTAGGAAACTCGTCCGAGATGACAACCCAAGCCGGAGACCTAAATGCCACTTTACTCGTCGGGATGCCATACCAATTATCAGTTCCGTCCGATCAGGAGTATCAGAACTCAACACGAATCATCTTCAGCGGATGGCAGGATGGAACCAATCAAACCCAGAGATTCATCTCTCTGACCGGAGATACGCAACTAATCGGTTACTATCGAAGACAATACTTGCTCAAAGTAACCTCGTCTCAGTCAGGCTATTCTTACCAGAAGTGGCATGACGCGGGTTCGAATGCGACCCTTCAAGAGGTTAATTTCGTTCCCACATCATGGTCGTTGGCGCTCTTCGGTGGGAAGTACGTCTTTTCAGGCTGGTCTGGAGATGTCAATTCTCGTTCCAGTGAAATCTCTTTCACAATGAATTCGCCAAAGATAATCTACGCTAACTTTTCCATTGATTATGGCCTTTTGATATTTCCAATAATCGTAGCTTTGGGCATCATCGGTGAGATTATCCTCTTAGCCCTAAGACGTCGGAAAAGAACCAAGACAACTCTTGGTCCATCAACCGAAAGACCCACATGCCCAAATTGCGGTGAGGACATAGAGAAAGAATGGGTACACTGTATTCATTGCGGAAACAACCTAGGTCCGTCGGAGGATGCGGATGCTAAATAGCGATGGTTCGTAACCGAACGGACTTGCTCAAAGTGCCGCCGTTAGCTTAAATGGGTAGTAAGCTCGCCTCCTTTTCATGTGACTCATTCAGTTCAGCGCATTTATGTGACAAAGAACCTGCATGGACCCATGCGTAATTTAGACAATTAAGTTGACACGTTTCACTGCTTTCCTCTCAAGATATACGTCAGTTATTAGTCTGAATGGGCGGAGCACACTGAAGTCTTAAGTAATGTATCCGCACGTTACGTACCATCCGCCGAATGAAAAAACTGCCTGAATATGAATCAAACTGAGGCACTGTAATGAAAATTGCCCGAAATCTAGTACTTTGCCTCATCTTAGCGTTAGTGATTCTTGCACCTGCATTGAGTCCTGTGGCGGCAGTAATTACTCCTCTGAGTACAGGTATTTTTCCTTCCGGGACAATTGTTGTCCCAATGGACGGAAAGCAAAATGACAGGATTCATGTTTACGGCCTAGTTCACGAGTTTCTGAAGTCTACTCCAAACTCACAGATTGCCCGCCTTATTGAGCCCCCTGATGTCACGTTACAGACGCAATTAACTCCGAGCGGGGACGTTTATCAGGGTGGGCCGTTCCTTATCGATTCTTCATACGCCGCGGCCATCAATACTTTGTTGGGCAACTCGACTTTCTCTAAAGTGACGGTTACGCGTCTCACCGCCTCCTTTACGTCGAACAGAATTTTCTTCGTAAGACAGCCAACTAAGATCCTCGTAATCGGTGATGGTTATTGGGGTGAAACATATCTCACGCTTTTGAGGATGGGGATAAGCTTCGATCGGGTGACGACTGACCAAATATTGGGCAACCCTTCATTGATCAACCAATACACACTAATCGTACTCGACAGCCCGGGTTGGTACGGAAATCCGTCAGCCTACGTGCCTGCTCGCCGAGCCCAGATCCAAGCTGTCTATAACACAATTCAAGCTCGCGTCCAGGCTGGAAACGAGGTAATGTTTACTGACGCTGCACTGTTGGATTTGAACTCGACTTTCCCAGGCTATATTAAATTGGGACAGGGTGGAGAAGCATCTACCCCGACTGTGACTGTCTATAATCCATCGAGAGGAGGGTTCACTCCTGAGTTCCCAGGTCAGTACTATAATTCAGGGCCAACCCCGAACAAAGCGAAGATCTTGACCGAGGAGGGAGCGGGGCAATGGGTGCCCACCGCTGTTCCAGCCGCGCACGCTGGCGATGTTAGAGTAATTATGGATACAACTAACTACGGCTACCCAGCCCCACAGATCCCCTACGCGATTCTCGCATTCTACTTCCCGTACGGTAACGGAATAGTCGAAGGCTTGGCATTCCAACCCTACCAGCAACTTTACCCGAACTATGCTGACCAGAACGGATACTATGCAACCTACGAAATTTACGGGAACAAATTCGTCGAGGGTCCACAATCCGACTTCTTCATCACAGCAACGCCTACGGCAGAAACGGTATCGCAAGGTCAAACCGCAAGTTACAGTTTAGCTGTGACTTCGGTGGGTAGTTTTAGTTCAGGCATTTCTCTTCAAGTGACTGCTGGCTTACCCCCGGGGGTACAAGCAAGCATCGTGCCCTCCTCTGTTACACCGAGTTCAGGAGGGACTGTAACTTCTACCCTTACGATTCCGACATCTTTGAGTACGCCCACTGGGACGTATAACCTCACGATTACAGGAACTTCAACTCTCCCACTCACCACTCGAAGCGTAGTCGTGACTCTTACTATTCAACCAGCGGCATCAGACTTTACGATCACAGCCAGCCCCCAAGCGCCAACCCCCCTCGTAGTTAACCAGGGCCAGTGTGGAAACATCACCATCACCGTTAGCTCAATTGGTAACTTCAGCTCACCTGTTGCCTTGACTCTCACGAACCTTCCCGCGCATGTTTCAGCAAGTTTCATACCCACACCTGCCCCTACCCCAGCACCGGGCGGCACAGCGGTCTCCGCTCTGAAATTATGCCCAGACTCTTCCTTGACCCCCAACAACTACACGATGACGGTTGTCGGGACGAGCGGGTCACAGGTTCACACGGTCGACGTTATCATAGATGTTCCGCAACCATCGTTTAATCCCCTCATCTACCTGATCGTGCTAGCGCTTCTTCTCCTATCCATTGGTTTAGGCTTGCTCGTCTTTGCACTCTCGAGGAAGGGTCCAAAGAGGTTGCTTCGGCCGCGAGCGCGCTACGTTTTGCCTCTTCCGACCATTCGTTGCCGTTATTGCGGAAGGGTCATGCCTATGCAGGCAGTATACTGTCCCTTCTGCGGAAGAACCCAAGTGATCCTCGCGCGACGGCCTCCTAGAGTGGTCTCGGGTAGGACCGGGAGGAGTATTATTGGATTTGCACTTTGCCTTGTCTCCGGAATCCTCGTTCTCCTCAACAGCGCCGTCCTCCTAGTGCCCTCATTCTACGGGCCTCCAGTAAACTGGTCGACAATCTTCTTCTGGTTACCGGCGATAGGACAAAGCTATGCCTTCGCACTGGGCGTCATCATCGGCCTAACGCTCATCATGGGCTCAATAATCATGGTCATGGGACACGGAGCGATCGCGGATGTCGTCATATTTCCGTTTGCAGTTTTTAGCATCATAATCGGTGGAGGTTTTGTCGCCGGTTTTGTGCTAGGAGTAGTTGGCGGAATCCTTGGGATCCTGAGACGTAGTTCATAACGAAATATTTCGACGCTTGTCACGAATTTTCTAATCCTGGCCACGGGACCTAGCTTTCGGTAATGTGCCTGCCTTTCTAGAGTTAGTTTCCATGTCAGAATTTACTTGAACAACACAATGCCTATTGTTGAATTTGGTCATCCCGCCCCGTAATCTTTAGTTCCTCGGATCAATCGCCAGCTTGCCGAGCTCAATGTCTTGCGTGGATTTTGCAGTTCGCGGTATCATTTTCTTGCTTCCGAGCCAGAATCTGCACGTGAGTCATGGTCAAATCCCTAAGTCACAACTGACATTCAATCTGGGTTGTGGTGCAATGCAAAATGGAAGTCATGGAATATTATCGCGATTCAAGTGGATTCTGGCGAATCAAGAACTTCCGAAGACGCCGGCGCGCTAGAATTTAATTCTTCACCGGCCGATGCCTTTCGCTTAGGCCGTGTGAATTTCCACTATGTCTTTGTCGTCAAGTACATGATCAGGGCCCACACGCTCGCCCGCGAACTTGCTAGTCGGACCCCAAATTCGTGAGTACCGGTACCTATCTGCCAAATCTGTATGGATGCTTCGAGCTAACTCCCTGACCGTTGTGCCGGCCTTGACGACAAAAGGGGACTGCGAGGCTCTGGCCTCGTTGGGTTCCTTAGTGTATACTCTGATTATCTCCATTGTGTGAAAGAAGTTGTCGGCTATATCTTTCAAACCTTGCCCGGTCAGGCATGAAGTAAATACGTAAGGCAAGGATTGAGGAAGAGTTCGTGAAAAGTCAAGAGAAGCCTGACGCGCCTCCGGGAGGTCGAATTTGTTCCCGACTACAATCGTTGGCTTATACAAAGTCACGTTTTCAAATATCGCGTCTTCCACATCTTCCATAGATGCATCGCCGTATATTCTGACAAGTGCATTCCTAATTCCGTAGCTGTGTAGTATTCCCCGAATTTCTGCTGGCGTACAGGACTTTTGTTGGGCGGAGGAAGCAATGCGGATTTCGCCTGAACCTTTCTCTTGGACTATTTCTACTTTCGACAGCGTTTTCTGAGAAGAAATGTGAATCTCTTCGAGGGAAGTCATAATGGAGAGCAGATGGCTTGAGGGATCGGATGCGAGGTCCACAACAAGCACAAGGCCGTCTGAAGATCTAATCAGGTCCAGGGCCTCCGGCTGTATGTGATATTTGTTGTCGCGACCGAGTTGAAGAGCGGGTAACTCAACTAATTGAAGTTGAATGTCTTCGTATTGCAGCATTCCTGGAATTGGTCGTTGAGTTGCATAATCGTACGAAGCTACTGCCACCTGGGCATGAGTAAGTGACCGGAGCAGGCTGCTACGTCCTGCTTTGGTCGGGCCAATCAAAGTGAGCTGGGCGGCTCCCTCGCGCTCAACAAACCATGCCGAATGGCTACTGCCACGTTTGCCCCGCTGAGTTGTGAGGTCCTCTTTGAGATCGGCGATTTTAGTTTTGATCTGCGCCCTAAGTCGCTCGTTCCCCTTATGTTTAGGTATGGCCGAATAAAATTCTTGATAGGCCTGGAGTTTCTCTCTGAAATTCTTTGCTAGCTGAGCTTCCTGCCACTTCGCCTGTGCTTCAGCTGTGAGGTTTGCTGGCAACGCCTCTCGTCTGCTTAGCGTTTAGTGGAATAGGAACGGTGCAGGAGGCGGATTTATGTCCTTTTCTGGAACCTTCGTCACCATGGTTGACGCAACCCTATCGCCGAGCCGCTGGCGATCATGAGATGCGAGTATGAAAAGAGCAGCAACGATGTAGAACAGTGGCAACCAATCTAGAAATCGAAACAGGTTCCGTTTGAGTGAAGCGCCTAGTGAACAGGGGTCCCCGTCTTTGCCCACCACACGCAATCTCAAAAGCCACTTTCCGATGGTCGAAGCGAAGATCCATTCTAGCACAAAGTAGTAGACGAACGTAGTACCGACGAGGGAAGCCAGAGTTGTCGGGGGGACTGAGCCGACACCCGCCGTCGTCCAGGAATTGAGGAACTTGCTCCATCCCCCAATGAAGATGAGCCATATCAAGAAAACGACGAATGAGTCGATTGCTCCAGCCGCGATTCGCCTCGTTAACGGCGCTGGGTAAATTCGAGTTGGAGGTGTTGATAATGTCTCGATGCTAATTTCTTCGTGCTCGTGCTGATGAGACATTATGATCTATGCCCTGTCGATCTTGACTTGTTAGTAAGGCCTGCTGTGGGACAATTTTCGGTTGATGAAAATTCATGGGTTCAGACATACGCTTAAATACAATCCGAAGAGTAAATCCATTTATCAAAAAGGAGCAATCGAACGGAATAATGCCGGATGTGTGCCCCACTTGTGGGCTTCCTAAAGATCTCTGCGTCTGCGGAACCATTAGCATGGAACAGCAGCTTGTAAAGGTCCGCTTAGAGACGAGGAAATGGGGTAAAGCAACAACAATTATCGAGGGCATAAACTCGAAGAGTGTTAACCTCGGGGACCTCGGTGCCAAGTTGAAGACTAATTGTGCCTGTGGTGGCACCACCAAAGATGGCCTCATAATCCTTCAAGGCGATCACAGGAATAAAGTCAAGAAACTGCTAGTTCAGACTGGCTTTCCGGAAGGCTCAATTGAAATTCATTGACCCTATTAGACCAGGTTATTTGTAATGGGCGCTTTCTTCGACACCATGAAGAATCTCAAACATTCTGGGCCTGCGCCGAAGATCTGCCCAGCGTGTGGGAGCATGAAGGTGAAGCAGCAGGGCTCGTTGAATGGATGGTTGATGCCGGCAGTCTATGCATGTGAGGAATGCGGTTATGTTGGCGGCATTGTTCTTGAGCTTGATGAAGAGAGCGATGACCAAAAGAAAGCATGAAACATTAATGTTCCATTAACGGTACATTAATATACTGCTCGGTCCTGAGGGCGAGCCGTAGACCTAATTGGAGCGGCTGGACTCACTGAACTCAAGAAACGAACTTCACCTCATTCCGTGGGTCGCCGTAGTTCTTCTGGCTTCTCTCACATTCGCTGGGTTGCAAACCGCATCGGCCGATCAAATTCTCACGCGCACACTGAGCGTGCAGCTAAGCACAGGCGACTACTTGGTGGTCCAAAGTGATAGGGCAAGCATACAGCAGGTGTTCGTTCAGGGCAACTTCTCAGCGACCAACATGACACGACTCGCCCATTATCCTGCGAGCGACTACGAGATTCAAGCATTCAATCCAGCCAGTTTCGAGTTGAGATTCATTTTCAATTACCCTAGTGAGTATCAGATCAACTTGCTCACTAGGTCCTCAAATCCAAGTTCGCCCGGGAATAGTACAACTTACTACTTGTCGGGCGGTTCGTTTGAGCTTGACGTAACTGCGATCTTCAACGCGCGGCCTAACACTCCCCCAATTGCCGCCCCATCCCTGTCGCCTTGGGACAGCTTTCTTCAGTGGATTGGAAAGTTTGGGGAGGCGTTTCCATTATGGGTGAAGGGGCTCTATCTTGCGGTCGGCCTCCAATTCTTTGGTGTGGGTGGCTTATGGATCGCGCGTGAGTCCAAGAGGAAGGAAACAGCAGGGCAGCGACTTGACCTGGGCGATAAGGCATACCTCTGGTTAGGTGTCGTCTACAAGTTCCTGGTGGTCTCTTTTGCTGCAATCATTGCCATTATGGGCGGTGAACTTCTCTTACTGTTTGTACTTCGTTTCATGTTCCTTGCCTCTCTAGACCTTTTGTCTTTGTGGGATCTTTTTGTCGTTGGGTTTGCGGCAGGAGCGATCATAATGGTTTACCTAATTCGGTTTAGCCTTGAGAAGGTTTTCGACCTCAAACCTGTGGAAGATGAGTAGTTATGTCAAGTCAACTTGATGATTTGGAACGCTATGTGCAAGCGCCTTCAGAACCTGAAGAGAACCTGGAGTGGTGGCGCAAGTTCAGTATACTTCGTTGGTTGAACTACGTGCCGCTTCGTGCTGTCGATAAGGATTACGCGAAATGGCGGAAATCGCGAATATCGCCCAGGAAGTTCAGAAAAATACAACAGCGCTTGGATAAGCTCTACCCGCCAGATAAATTCTCCTCAGTCAAACTCATCGGGCGCGAAAAAGAATACAACCTCCTGTTGGATTCTTTCAGGCTCCACGTCCTAAAGCACCCAATGCTTCGAAAATGGTTCGATAAAGACGAACTTCCCAAGGCCATCTGCCTAACCGGGGAAAGTGGAACCGGTAAGACTTTCCTCACGATGGTTTCTCTGAAGCAGATGCTACTTGAAGCCCACTCAAATGGCGTACTGCTCTCACCAATAATCATCAAAGGATCCGATGTCTTCTCAGAATACTATGGGCGGAGCACCAAGCAATTGAGTCGATTATTGGAGCGTGCTGCTTCAGCCCCTTCAGTGATCTACATAGATGAGTTCCAGAGTTTTGGAAAGAAGGTGAGAGGTGATTCTGGCACAGAACTGGAAGACACACGAGTTCAGGACGAGATAAACAGATGGCTCGATAAGATCCTAAGCAACGACGCACGCACCTTGGTAATTGTCGCTACAAATTCCTATGAACAAACGCGAGAAGACATTCGCCGCCGACTGTCGCGGGTCGACCTTGACTCAGGCGTCACCCACGAGATGCTGCTGGCGATCATAAAGGACAGATTGTCAAGCGAAAGTTGGCGCGGAATTTCATCAGGTGAGATATTAGAGGTCTTGGAAAGAGAAGCGTCAATGCGCCGGCACGGTTCGATCACCCCAAATGATGTCCTAAGCGTTTTTAGAGAGGTGAAACGCGCGAAAGAGGTTCCACTGCTCGAGGCAATTCGAAGGTCTGTGCCTGGCCCGTTGTCCAAGTGGACCAAACCTAGGTACAGGGTAAGCCTCGAGGATTTTGCTCAGGCAGCGCACACGATGAAGTTCTATTCTGAGCGTGAAAAGTCGCAGGAAATTAGGGACGCGGTTTACATCGTCACCCCGAAGGATTCCAGAGAAGACATCGGCGGCCTTCATGACCTTAGGGACAAAGTACTGAACCACATATCGCTCGCCTTCAACCGGAAAATGTCGGAGCTCGGATATGCTTCCAATTGTAGGTTCTTGCTGTTTGGGCCGCCAGGTACCGGGAAGACGCTCCTCGCATTGGTTGCTGCAGCTGAGAATCGAGTTGCCTTCATCAAAGTCAGGGGAGGTGAACTGATGAGCGGTGCAAGTTACATAGGCGAACCCGAGAAACGGATTAAGGATCTATTTGCACTGGCCAGGCAGAGAACTCCGTGCATTCTTTTCCTCGACGAAGCCGACGCGATTTTCTGGGGAGCTGACCCAACAGGTAACAAGATTCTTGCGCAAATAAAGGCCGAGTTGAGCGAGATTAAACCTGACGAAGGAATTGTGGTTATCGCCGCATCCAACAAGGAAAATCTGATTGACCAAGCTACTAGGGATCGGTTCGAACCAAACGTATACTACGTACATCCACCGTTGAATGATGGTGAATGGAACGAGGTTGTGGAGATCCACCTCAGAAAGTTCAGAAGGTTTCTACATCAGGAGATTGACCCGGCAAAAATCACACGCCTATTTAGAATGCAACGAATCTTGAGCCCGAGAGCTGCAGCCGAAACCATCTCCGAGGCACACAGATTATGGGCTTCAGAATTGAGTGCGGTGGATGAGATTCGGACAGCTAAGGATGAGCAGGAGAGGCTCTTCGTCAAGAAGCGATACGAAGCGGACCTGAAACGGCTCCAATCCGTGATTGAAATGGAAGGCCACAAGTTATCGATGGAAAAAGTCGACGAGACTTGTTACCCAATTCGCCTGTACCATTTCGAAAGGGCAATTCAAGCGCTGGAGTCTAGCCAAGACAAACAGCGAAGGGAAATGGAAGAAGCCCTCATTCTGACCACGCCCACACCTGGGGCTTCATTCGGCCTCTACGCTGCTGATGATGGAACCGGTGGAATAATCACCGTAGAATGTTCAAGCAGACCGATAATCCCGGGAGAGAGACTCGTCTCCATAACAGGCAATTCCACTTCAATGATTGTAGGTCAGTCCGTCGTGCCGGACGAATCGGTTCTACAGAGCGCGCAAAACGCCGTAGAAGCGGTTAGGTCCTGGCTTTGGACGGCGTGCAACATGGACCTCAGCCGTTTGCATGTGCATTTCCAAGTTAGAAGCCTATTAGAAGGTGCCCCGGGGCAGGGAGTATCAGGGCCGAGTGCCGGTTTGGCGATGGTCCTAGCACTTTTCTCGGAACTTTCAGGTGTTCCGATTTCGCCTTCAATTGTTGCTACAGGAACAATCGGAGTTAAGCATGACGTTGGCCCCGTAGGCGGACTAGGAGGGTACGGAACTCAGACTGGGAAGATTGTTGGAATCCTGAAGTCGAGACGTATACGTGTCACAGATTTGGTGTTGCCCATTGCAAACTTCGAAGCGGCGAGAGATGAAATGAGGATTCTGCAAGAAGAGGGGGTGTGCGTTCATCCTATACGGAACGTCGCAGAATGCTTGGAAATCGTGTTCGGTGTTAGCGAACAGGGATTGATTGGAGAGATAAAAGAAAGGTACGAGACAGCTGCGAAGCTAACTCAGCGGGCTTAGATATCCAGTTTCAGTGATTCTTTGAGGCCCTTGTACCTGTTCCGGACAGTAACTTCAGTAACGTTAGCTACCTCAGCTATCTCCTTCTGGGTCTTCTTTTCCCCTTCTAGGACGCACGCTACGTAGAGTGACGCTGCCGCAAGCCCCATGGGGTCTTTACCGGCAACAATTCCCTTCATCTTTGCCTCGTTGATTATCTTAATCGCACGTTGCTGTGTGGGCATTGAAATTTCGACTTTCGTGGCAATCTTCGAAATGCATTTAACCGGATCTTCGACTGGCATTCGGAGGTCTAATTCGCGGACGAGTAGTCTATAACACCTTGCAACATCTTTCTTTCGAATCCTACTCGCAGCGGACACGTCTTTCAGTGTTCTCGGGGTTTCGGAAATCCTACAAGCTGCATAGAGTGATGCTGCGGCAATTGCAGCTATCGAACGACCTCTGACAAGTCCGTTGTCGAGGGCTTTTCTGTAAACTATGGCAGCTCGTTCCTTTATGGAGGCTGGTATGTGCAACATGTCTGTTAGGCGGTCAAGTTCGGCCATTGCTTGAGCAAGATTCCTATCGGCCGACGAGTGTACACGTGTTCTGATTTGCCATTTCCTTAGGCGAAGCATTTCAAGCCTGGTTGCTAGCGGAAGTTGGCGACCGTACGCGTCTCGGTTGACGCGGTCGATGACCGTTGAAAGGCCCTTATCATGAATAGAGAATGACGTTGGGATACCCACGCGCCCGCGTTCATCCTTCTCCTCCTTCGTGAAGGCACGCCATTCGGGCCCTTGGTTCAGGGAATGTTCGCTGATAACCAAACCGCAATTCTGACAGATTATCTCGCCTTGATCATAGTCCTCTACTAAGTTCGTGCTCCCACATTCGGGGCAGTTGGTTAGTTTTCCAACTTTCTTCGTTGTCGTGCTCGCACTCAATTTCTTTCAACCTTTTTGATGCTTTACGCTCGGACCATCTCTCCTTAGTAGAACAACGCGGCGTCGTTCTGCTTCAGAACTTCGTCATCCGGCCCGAAAGCTATAATAACCACGCCTGCACACTATTTAAAGCTTGTGTCGAATTTCGCTGTTTCTACTCCAGTCGTTGAATTTCGCCACGTTTTCACGCAATATGTGTCAAGTTATGTGGATTAATGCTTTATCATTTGATAATGGCCTTCAATGTTGCTTTACGAGCACATTTGGGGTGATTTAAAGCCAGAATTCAATCAAGCGCCTTCCGGAAGTATACGTGATCAGATTCTCTACGCAAGAAACGTGCGTACCTTCCACATTCCGATACTAGCATGGGTTGCAAGTCGTCGGGGGATGTGATGACTTCGATATTCAAGACTCTAAAACGGTTCTGTTCCGGATCTTTGCCGAACAGCTTTCGGAAATCGTCGAGGGCGAGTTCAGGTGACAGCGGATCCTTCATGTCAATAACCACTGGGATCCTTCTGATTGGTACTTTCACGACTACTTCAACCGGCAATAGGCTCGTCTCCAGATCTGCCGCGTTTGGAAAGAACATCTAACCAGGGGTTATTCGAAAAGAAAGCCGGAAGTTGTGACCCAGAAATACTGGGGCTGGGAAATATAGGTTCGTGTCGAGCAATCCGAGAAAGCGTGGGTTCTCTTGTATCTGTTTGCGTCTCGGAATTGCGCCTTAAGGTTTTCAGGTCGTCGCGGAGTGTGGCTATGGTTCTCTCCATTTCCGTGTACATCGATTTCAAGGTGGCCAGTTCGGTGAATAGACCTGGGTCGGGAGTCTGAGATGTTTGTTGCATCAGCTTTGTGGGTTGCACTAGTTGCGGAGCAACGACTTCGTCGATCCTGCGTTCGTCGAAAAGGAGCAAGCCTATTCCATATGGCTTGAAGACTGCGGCGTCAATGGAAGCTCCCAGTAGTCGTGGTGCGGCCAAATAGAGGAATTGAGATGAATTCCGAAGGGACGTCAGGCTGAGTATGGCCTCAATAACCCTGTTTCTCTCAACGAAATCCTCGCTCCTCAAAATGACGACATGAACTTTCTCGGAACCTGAAATGAATGCGAGGTTATTTTGCGGTATTTCGGACTTTTCGGTCTGATGCATGCCCATTGCTAGAAAGTAGTGAAGCAACCTGTCCTCGATAGGTAAGTCAGCCACTGAGCTTCATCCACCCCTCGAGGCGTTGCCAATCCCACCCGTAGTTATCTGGGACAGCGAAGCCATAGATTATGCAGCCATGCCAGACCGAAAATTGAGGTGATTTTGTCATCTTGACGGAGACATTCTTGATTCCCTTCTGTCGAAGTAGCAACTTGATTTTTGTGGGGGCGTCGACCGCAGTATCTTCGAGGCGTTCAGGGACGGTCCAGCTGAAGTTCCCGCCAGACAACAGCACCTCACGGTAGAGCATCGGTTGGAGTTCAACTGGGCAGCGCTCTACTGAGGCAACAATGGCATCGCCGAAGTCTAGCATCCCGCGGAATATGGTATCGCCCATCTTAACGTCCCTAGGTCTCGGCATGCCGCGCCCGAAGTAGCTCTCGAAAATTTCGTGGTTCGGGTTAAACACGTATTCGCCAATCAGGAACCTACTCCACGAGTCTTTTTCTAAGTCAATCTCGATCCTGGTTCCTGGTACTTTGTACTTGGCCCTGAATCTTCGTGGCGACCTCTTCGCTTCATCTACGGCGGCGTCGAGGTCTGCCGGTACAAGCCCTATGTTTTCCTTGACTTTACGAACAAATGCCTCTTCGTTGGCAAGGTCTCCGTATCCCGCGTCTTTCAATATCTCAGACGTAATTGCGTTTGCGTCGCCACCGCCTCGGTTGAGAACAACTTGCGCTGCGCGGATGGGGTACTTAGAGATAGGGCAGACTTGGCTATTGCCATGCCCGGATTCGATCACGACGCAAGTTGTCACACCATGACCGATTGCGACGGCGAATGGCTGAGGTATGACTGTTATCGCCTTGACATTTCCATTAGCGTTGTTTTGTCCGAAGAGTTCTAGGAGCCGTTCGTACATGTAGCGTGGTGATACTGACGAGAGTGACGCTACGACGTAGTATCCTTGGAAGCCATTGTTTGGTTCGGGTTTGAAGCTATTCAACCCGAAGTTAGTTAGGGCGCTTACCACTCGCCATGCAGTGTCATCGGCCCTGTCGATCATGCCGTTACGCATGGGATAAACTAAGCGACTTGATAGGTCATCGGCCGACTGTAGGTAGAGTGGAACGTCTTCTCCCACAATGATTTCATCTGTCGATTCAAAAGCCTTGTACACAACGGAGTTCTTGTCGGGAAAGTAACCTCGGTTGTTGACGATTCTCGGCGTCTCGCCGCATGTTATTGGACCAAACTTGAAGTCGCTTGTCCCGAAGTCCATAGCGAAAGTGTAGTGGCTTCGATAGTCGGTTTCTGCGGTCATGCTCTCGACTCCTCTACAACCAAGCGATTGCCATCGATCCGCACTACGACCTCTTGATCTGGGCTGAACGGGAATGATGAATCTTTGACAATATCGGCTGGGATGTACAGAATCCCTGTTTTACTTCGATCGCTGCGGGTTGGTAGGATCATTTTTGCATAGCCTTCGAGCATCAGGTATTTCACCATGCAATCAACAATGCAAACTAGCTGCCCTTGAGTTGGAGATTTAACGGCGCCTGGTAAGGCTGGGGGTAGTGAGTCGAGTAAAACTAAAGCGCACTCCTAGGATAGGAACGTTGGATGAGGGCCCACCTAAATGGTCACATACATAACGCGGGACCAACTGCAATTCATAATGAACCATGCTCGTTCGACGTATCCCGAGGAGTGCTGCGGCTTTCTCTTGGGCAGGGATTCTGACCCTCGAATAATAGGGCGCGCTCTATCGGTCCAGAACACCAATCGAGGTTCGCGCAAAAATCGATTCAACATTGATTCGATGGAACTCGTACGGGCGGACGAAGAAGCACGTAGGGCCAACGTCGATTTGATAGGGATCTATCACTCACACCCTGACGCGCCTCCTCAGCCTTCGCAGGTCGATCTAGAGAACGCGTGGCCATGGTATACCTATTTGGTTGTATCTGTGCAAAACGGAGAACCAAAGGGCGTGGCAGCATGGATCCTCAGTGAAGACCGCTCGACGTTCCATCTTGAAGATATGAGAGTCATGGCTGATTAAGCGGATCAAGGGAATCTTACAGATTCCTCTACATCAACAGAAAAGCCAATTTGGTTTTGTTCTGCCACGGGCTCCAATATTTCTTCAATTCGATTCCTCTGCATGCTAGGGCCCTCATAGGTGAGCGAGAACTCTTTTCCAGGTACTACGACCGAGTGAACTTCTTTTTTGAACCCAGCGGTGGCCAATGCTGTGTCGACTTCCTTTAGAGCTTGAATCGGGAAAGCTTCGCCCTTCGAAGAGAGGTTTACTAATAGTAGCATGGGCTCTCACTTTGCGTGTGCTGCCACGGAATGATAAACGCTGCTACGCGAAGGCTACAGGCTATTCCTTAAGAAATGACAAATGAGATATCAAATCCGGTGAAGGAATGACTATGTTCGAGCATCGTAAAGACCCACTAATCTCACGGGCAGCGTTCTTGAAACGCGTAGTTCGCTATGCGCTAATCGCCTTTGCAATCGATGCCGGTTCCTTGGCGGTCGGCGTAATAGGCTACCATGTCTTCGAAGGCCTTAGTTGGGTTGATTCGCTTCTTAATGCTGCGATGCTGCTTGGAGGTATGGGTCCGGTGAATGAATTGCATACAACTTCTGGAAAGTTGTTCGCTTCATTCTACGCAATTTACTGTGGCGTGATATTCCTGGTCGTCGCGGGAATCCTGCTTGCCCCAATAATTCATCGTTTCATTCACCACTTTCACCTTGAAGCGGACAGCTCGACCTGAAACGAGAGCGTGCTCGCGGACGCTTCTCTCAAGGCTTGTTGTACCGTCTCTTCATGGCTACTATTACAGTGAACACGATAACGAGACCGAAGATCGATAGAAATACGGGCAGGAATGCTTCGGATGTATTCTGGGTTGACCCTGTAGTAGTCAGACTCGAAACGACCGTCCCAATATTCTGAAGCCTTTGGAATGATGTCGTCGTGTATGAGAGGGTTGTGCTCTGGACTGTTGTATTGTAGGTGTATGCGATGAAGGAAATGGGGTTGTATGCACCGTAGGGTCTTTGTGTGGTAAACAGGAATGCGTACACTCCTGTCTTGGGCGGGGTCCATTCGAAGTCGTACGAGGAGGCGAATTCCTTCACGATCGAAGGCCCAAAGTTATTTCCACAAAAGTAACCGTTGAACGTATTCAGCTGGTTCAAGTCTAAGAGATAGAAATTAACCGGGCTTGCAGTCGCAAGATGGACTCTGATTTCCTGTGACGCCATCGCGTTGAACACAAAGTAATCGTAATAGAGGCATATGTGTTCCGGCGCTTCAAATGAAGGAAGTATCATGAGCCGACTTATCTCTTCATACTGCCCGAGGGTGAATGAGCCTGTTCGGTAATCGTAGTCATATGGCCTCTGCAGGTAGGCTATCATTCCTGTATTGGTTGCTGTAGAATAGGCCGTTGATGATACAGTCGTGACGATTGTAGATGTGTAGGACTCGGTTATGGTCTGTGTCATCGAAACTAGCTGGCTACTAACTGGTTGGTAAGCCAATGGAATGAGAATTCCCGAAATGATCAACATTGCGAGTATCTGTTTACGCATCCAATATCGCCGACAATCATTTCTTTGATTCTTGTCCGTGCGTGCGACCGGCAATTTCGCTCAATTAGCATCGATCGAGCGGCCTCTTAAGCAACATGAAAGTCACCTTAGCACACTCTTCTTTCGACTCTAGCGAGCTTCGCCGAACGGCTTTGACAAAGAACCCTTTTCACACATTTCAAATGATGACACGACGTCGAGTGCGTACGATTATGATTCCCGCGCTCAACGCGGCGAAAACGATGATTCCCAAGCCAAGATTGAACTCTGGCACTGGCGTAGCGCTACCTACTTGAATGGTCGCGTTACTTACGGTCTGGTAATCGAGCAAGTAAGCCCCGTTTGTTCCTCCCGCGCGGACAACGTACACGTGAATCCCTAGTGGCCATGTTCCGTTTGATGAAGGGGTTGTTACAGAATTCATTGCCACGACGGTGAAGTTCGTAGCGCTGTAGCCTATACGCGTGCTGCTAGATGATACGATGTAGTTGGAATTCATATCTACTAGGTCGACTCGAACTGAGTAGTAGTCAAGTCCAGTTGAGGCACATGAACCGGCCACGGTTGTATCCACCTGAATCTCCTCGTCAGGGTTAGCTTGGCGAGGGTACGCATATGATACGTTACTGATCTGGCAGCGCGCTGCTGATACGCTTGAACTTACTAGGAGGCCCAAAAGAAGGCCAGTCAGTAGGATGGAAGCAAACCAAGCTACATTCTTCATGTTCAATCGTCTTCCGTTCTTCGGATGCAGTTGGTAGCCCGGGGGAGATTCGAATTCGGGGTTGTGTCCACCTCTCCCGTCGGCAGGTCTCTCCTCTGGTGGAGGGATCCAGAGCCTTCTATTGGCTGATATCTGGCGCCAATGCTATGCATAGTCCCACGTGTGTGGATTGACCACTACACCACCGGGCTACCGAGTGCCACCCAGCTGAATTGGCTTATCTTAAGATTTCGTTGGACGGTTCTGTTACCTTGTCGTTTGGTAACTCATCTGCATCGACTGGGGGATTACCGTCGTTCTCGGATTTCCATACCATCGCTTCAATTGCAGACGCGACGGCCGCGAACCTCACGGCTCTGGTCCAGCATTCACTGGACCAGCTAGACCATCTTGCAAGTCAGGGTTTTACGCTTGGTCCAAGCAACCACATACCCAACATCGGCCCCGTCCGCTCTTTCGGGCCGAAACCCACATACCGCGTTTGACGAGGCTTCATCGATTGATGACTGGCTGCGGGATGACATCAACCCTCAATTTAGCAGGGACCGAAGACTGAAATTAATCCATCAAACCAAGAGGTAACAGACCGTTGGAGCAAGCAAAGTATAGCGTGTCCAAACTGCATTGAAGGTAACTTAGAATAGGTAGACCTTGTTGAATGGAAAGAGAGTAACCTTGAGCCGTAAGGGGTCCCCAATGTCCCTTCAGCTTGTAATGACCGCCATGAACGCGGCGGTCTACGCTGGCATTGGAGCCCTTTGGACCGCTTTCCCCCTGCTAATCTTTGGAGTAAGGTTTTGGCCCCAAGTGTTCGTGCCCGCCACTTTCAGCGTGCTCTTTGGCCCTTGGGTAGGCGGCGTCGGCGCGGCAATCGGTATTTTCCTCGCAGACGTGATCTACGGTCATCACGACGCCCTCCTAAGTTTCCTAGTTGGGGTTCCATCAAATTTCATTGGATTTTTCGTCATCGGCTGGCTAACTCGGAGGAGTTATCGAGGAATAGCAAAACGCCTTCTCGTCACCGCCAGTCTGGTCGTTCAGCCAGTCTATGCATTGGCATTGGCTTATGGTCTGTATGTGCTTCTTGGAGCCGCCAGTCTTGGCTCACCCAACTCTTACCTGGGATTAGCGGGATTATTCGTCGTATTTGTCTTACTTGCCTTATTCCTCCTTCGCAACAAATGGGCTGATTTTGAAGTTGCAGCGTCGATCGGCCTTGCGATTGGGACTGGGATCATTGGAGTAGGAATTGTTGTGTACAGCGCGATTTTCGGTCTACCTTTAGCCGTTGGGCTTGGCACGAAACCGCTGAGTAACATTTTCGTCTACGTCGTGGCGTCATCAAATTATTTTTCGGAGATTCCTTTCATGGTCATACTTACGCCACCTGTTGTGGCGGCATGTCGGGCAGCCTTTCCGAGTTTGCGCGGCCTCGTTCCTAACCCGCCAAAGAAATAGCGGGCTCTAATCATTGCCAGCCTCCGAAGCAACCTGCCCGGCTGGCATTTCGAGTTTCTTCGAAGTATGTGAAACGGACTACGCCGGGAACTTGATCATTGATCCCGCTCGAATTGGTGCCAGGGGCGGAGGCTTCGCAATCTCCAACGGAGTAACGTCGAAGGTAGCGACTAGAAAGGCCTCGAAGTCCCGGGTCAACATCCGTATCAATTCAAAACCTGCACCAGAGGCACAAACCACTCGATGGGCCATTAATGAAATCCTGAGAACAGGAGGAGCCTTCGTGGAGGTTCATGTGGATTTGAGGCTCAGAGTACCAATCGGGGCCGGTTTCGGAACTAGTGCTGCAGGCACTTTAGCAAGCTGCTTAGCCTTGGTGGACGCGCTTAATTTTCCGATGACCCTGAACGATTTGGGGCGGATTACGCATATCGCTGAAGTTGTAAACAAGACGGGCTTGGGAACTGCGTCGGCGATGTTGACCGGCGGTTTTGTTCTAGTTACAGAACCTGGGGCGCCGGGCATCGGTTCAGTGGATCGGTTGTTGTACCCCGAAGACCATGTGGTGCTCTGTGCTTACTTAGGCCCTATCTCAACCCGCGATGTCCTTTCTCGGTCGGATTTGGCCAACAGGGTTAATCCTGCGGCGCGCAGAGCGATGGCCCGTATCCGCCGGAAACCGGAATTGAACACGTTTCTGAGTGAGGCACGGCAATTCGGTGAAACGGTTGGTTTCCAATCCCCCAATGTTGCACGTCTGATTAAGGCAACGGTCTCGGCAGGGGCTGTTGGCGCAGCACAGAATATGATCGGCGAAGCAGTCCACGGGGTGATTCATAGTGACAAAGCTAACCGGGCGCTCGTCAAACTTCGAAAAGAATTCCCGTCAGCTACGATTTTCGTTAGCACTCTAGATAGGATGGGCGTTCGCCTGGTAGAGCGAGCCAATCCAAAGCACTAAATGCGTTCTACCACCAGCACCGAGAGCGTTGCATTGCGATGGTGCGGCGGATAAGTCAAAAGCGTAAGCAAGTCGGATCAAAGCCGCAGGAGAGATACCGCGTCGTCGCGATGGGGGGTACCTTTGATGTCCTGCACAGAGGTCACAGGAGGCTCCTAAAGCAAGCCTTCACCATTGGGCGCAGGGTTATGATCGGAATAACTAGCGATGAGTTTGCGAGGACACTGCACAAGCCTCACAGATTTGACGCCTACGCGAAAAGGAAGAGAGACGTTGAGCGTCTACTCTCACGGTGGGGCGTGTTGTCAAGAGCGGAAATTGTTCCGTTACAGGATCGTTATGGGCCTACGGTTCGTGAATCAAAAATCCAAGCGCTTGTTGTGAGTCGACGTACGCTCCAAACGGCGTACGAGATAAATGCTCGAAGGAAAGCCCGCGGCCTGAAGCCACTAATCCTCGATCCGATCGATTTGATTATGGCGGAGGACAGACGCCCGATATCATCGACGCGAATTCGTCGTGGGCGTATAGACCGCGAGGGCCGTCTGCTCCAATAACCCCTTCAAATAGAATTCAAAACTGTTTGAACAAATGGGCTACTTCAGAAAACCTACTGCCGCAGAAACCCTGCCTAGAACTTCATATAATACACGCTTTGATGGGCAAAAAGTCCCTTCTACACATAGGCCCATAGCTTGTACGCAGGTGACTGCTTGCAGATCCGGGTGCAAGTGCAAACTGGTTTCGGGGCAAATTCGGCGGGAACCCACGTTTCTAACGAGAACAGGACTTCCTGGACACCGCACTTTAGGCAGAAAACGCCCTCCATGGTCCAGGCGAAGTGGTCGCTCCCGCAGGTGCATATAGGTTCGGCGTACTCGAAGTCAGCGCTCGAAAGGCGACGGCTATGGGCAATTAGTTGGAGATTCGAATATCGGCGTCTCTTCCATTCCAAGTAGCAAGATTTGTTTCCACAAAGCTTGCGAGGCCTTCCGAAGAGATACTGCATCTGCTGGCCACAGATGATGCAGCGGCTGGTTTGCTCCAAGAATCCTGACTCCGGTCTTATTCTCTCGTCAGTTTTATCATCTGTCACTCTCGCTAAGCGACTTCTTCAAGCTTACTGCCGCCCAACGTAATATTCCTTGCCCGCCTTTCCTAGCAGCTAGCTCTCACCCCTAAATCCCTTAGAGGCTTTCAGTAGGCACACAGGGGACTGAAAGGTGCCCCTCTTGCGCACCGACCGCCAACCGGCCGTTCAGCCCTCCAATCGGCTCTTCCAAGGCTCTTTCGCCATTCCTTCTCGGCGGACGCTTTTCAGCCGCCGCCCATCATTTCGTCTTTGTCTCCTATTTTCTCTCATTTTCTCAAATTTCCTGCCGTGAAGATTCGATTCCGTCCCAATTTCCAAAGGATTTTGAACCCGAATTTACGTCACCATAAATTTATCGCAACTGAACCAAGTAATGAGAACGTTCGCATCTATGTGGGAACTCTACATCCTTCGATTTATTGGAGAGTAACCTGACAAAGAACACCTTCGATACTTCTCGGATGAATAATGTGAAGAGAATCGACAACAAATGGATAACCATAATACAAAATGCTTCCAAGAAAGAAAACTCGAAGATAACATAGTTGCCGCTTGTCTCCTGCAAGAAATGCGGTTCGAAAGTCAGCGACGAATATAGTCATTGTACGAGCTGTAATACTCCAATTGCTAGGTCGCCCCCAATCGTTAGATCACTAGAAACGGCTGAACGCGAGGGCAAGACCCGAAACTCAACCAAGGAAGCGGATATTCGAAGCGTCTCTAAGAACACCCTTAGATCGATTACGGGTTTCTTAGGGGAGTTGAATACTTCCGAAAAATACTTTCTATGCGCTTTCTTCCTTTCTATTGGGATTTGTTTATGGTCTTTTTGACAGAACATTATCCCTCATCATGAGCATGCAATTCCAGACGAGCGTCGAGTCGGAGCCACCTCCCACGCTTGCAATTTCAATTTTCTCACACAACTTCTTAGTAGGCATCGTGTCGGCTCTTACTGGCGGGATCGGTGGACTTCTTGCCAATTTCATTACTTTTGCTGTTATCGCCGGCCTACTAGAGGCTCGTGTCTCCTTGGTAGGTGCGGTTTTTATCCTGCTAATTTTGTTTGGCACGTTTGAACCTCTCGAACTGGGTGGTTTTCTCTGCTTTGCCATTGTGGGGTTCACAAGTTTGGACAGGGTTGTATGGAAGAGAAAGACCAAGTTACGCAGAGTTCGGTTTCTGATGCTAGGTACTGCTCTTCTGTTTGTAGCGGCTGTCATAGAGTGGTCGCTTGAAGTTTTGATAATAAGGTACAGATGACTCATGGGTGACGGTTTTTTCTAAGCCATGCGGAACGGTGTAGGTGACGTAGAGGTGCTGCTACCAATGTCGAAAGGATTTGACTCTACCATGTTCCGCCACCTGACAGCAACACAAGACTGTTGTCGTGTCTCTTCGTTTTGACAGAACCGCTCAGAGCCTTGTTTGTTTTACAAAGTATTGGTAGATTTGAAAGCCAATTAGGATGGGCGCTTTTCCTTTCGTTTTAGTCCCTGCATTACCTCTCCTCGGTCACGGATCTCCTCGTTGATTGGCCTGGGAAAGTTTGTTCTTCATTGGTTTCGTCGGCATGTTCGATATGTTGGGGTTTCTTGTTGTGTAAGTTACGCCACTGTATACCGTGTTGGTATGGCAAGGGTTTTTGTTCATCATTTACGCCGCTGTTTTCCCTCATCTCCTGCTTTGGTTTGCGAAAAGGCGTCAAGTGAAAACCAGCAGAACGAAAATCTGTTTCAATGAATCGTAGAGGCCGATTTTCTTGTAATTCTTATGCTATGTAGAATTCAGCTCTTGTCAAAGCTATTCCGTGCGCAACCCTGATTCTTTACCGCAAGGATCTCCCAATTCTGAGAGCGTTCAGAGATTGGTTAGGGCGACGAGAAATCCGCTTCACCCAATATGTATCAGAATTGAACCGTTTGAGCGAATTCCAGAGATCAATCATCCTGGTTCTGCCGCGCTTTGTGTTCTGAACTGCTTTCTTCTCCGGGGGACGTTGCCACTTTGATTTCCTATGGCCAACCGCCTAAGACAATTCGATCTTCTCGAGCGTCCGAGAATCGGAAGAATCGCTAGGGAGGATTACTATGCTGAACGGCAAAAGCGCTGGGTATGGATCTTCCCCAAGATCGATAAGCATTCTACGTTAAACCAAATTGTCGACCTCGACAGCTTCTGCACAATACTCTTCCCTCACAGCATCAAAAAGCAAGGCGTTGCAAAAGCGATAATTCAGATCCTAGTTGAAGAGAAACGCGCGATGTACCTGAGAGATCTGCACTATAAAGTATTGGAACGAATCAAGATTAGCGCTCAGACGCTTAGCGACACCTACAAGGCGATGCTCAGAAGCGGTCTCCTTGAGAAGAAATACCGGAATGAACCGACAAAACTCAGTGTGCAATTCGCAAATCGACTAAGGGACCTTGCCTCATACTGGGACAATTACTTGGTCGCGAAACAAGCGAACTAGGCCATCCAGTTTTCTGGAGGGTCTCGTGATACTCCAATTTTTTGGATTACGCTGTGTACCTCGTGTCTCCCTTGCTCGGTTGAGGTGGCGCAACTTGTGGCTGCGGAATCGGCGGTAAGGGCGGTGGAATATTCAGGCTCCTCGAAATCAAAATTGCGTCCGCAATTGCTGCGTTTGAAACCGCTTGTACTAATTGAACGGGTGGCGGTTTCTGTGCCTTATGCTCCTCAATGATCTTCTTCGTCTCCTCACTTCCACCAGAAATTCTCGCTTTTCCCTTGATGCTGATTTGTGCGATTGAAGGGGTGAAACTTATGGTGAAAAGGAAAGGGGCATCAAGTGTACCATCGGGGCGTTCGTCAATGTCTAACATGTTTATGTTGACCCCAATCTGGACCTGAGGGGGCATTGGTCTATCAATCTCCCAGAAACGTTCTGCCGACATGCTCGTCACAAAAATGGTAACATGTATCAAGGTTCGGGCACGACAAATTTCATCCGGACTGTCATTTCATCTTTAAACATTGTCACCAGAAGACCATGGAACGTGTCACACGCGCGGCCAAAATTGACTGGTTGATGCCTGTAACTACTATAGGTACTTTCCGTCAGAAAACACATCCGAATTTGAACCCGAAGTGGTCGCAAGTGAAGGAAGCTGTAGCAAGTTTCGTCGTAACGAAAAAAAGAATGCAGAACGGGCGAATTTACGAGTCGCCGCGAATTTACCTGCCCACGAAGCTGACAACGGACTCGAACTTTCCGTTCGCGAAAGGTTCATTGAAGCTGTACGTGAGAGTCGCCGGTAAGAGGCTAGTACTCGAACGGGCGCCTACTTCAGTCCTAAGGCGGTTTGGGCGATTCCCCAGTCGTCATCGCCCCGCCAAATTACGTAAACGTAGACACTAGACTGAAAAGTGTAAGCGGAAAGTGAGCGTTGGCATCGGTTCCGCCCGAATTATCGAAATTCTGCCAATCTGTGCGATGTCCGCGACGTGCGTGCCACCACATGGGATTGGGGCACACCCTCTTATCGTCACCGTCCTGATCTCATCGAGTTCAGGAAGTCTTTCAAAATTCGGCGCCTCTTGAAGAAGCGCTCTTCCTTGTTCTGGTGTTAGGTAATCGATTCTCACTTCGCCTCCGAGCGAAACCATCCTATTTGCGTGAGTCTCAACACGGCGCAGGGTGTCTTCGTTGGGGGCATTTCCGCCGTAACCAACGTAACAGGGTTCGTCCAGCCAAGAGTCTGTGGTTTCAACTCGGCTCGAGGTTTCTATTGCCAAGCAGTGGTCGAGCAAATGAGCTGAAGTATGCCTCCGCATAACCAACTGCCTGAACGGCCAGTCTATCTCGCAGGTGACTGGCCCAATCAAGGGTTCTCCGCTAATGATCTTCGCCCAATGGACGACGACCCCCTGGTAGTAGAGCGCTTTCTTTACGTTTAGTTCAAAACTGTCGGAGCGAATGGTGCCGCGGTCTGACGGCTGTCCACCACCCTTAGGGTGAAAAATAGTTCGGTCGAGAATCAGATACACATGGGTGCCTTTTTCGGGGACAATCTTAATCATCTGAGCGTCGTCGCGACCCTTATCCATCTCCCTCAAGTAGGTGAGCTCGGTCCTCTCGAGTCTCGAAGCTATTTCCTTAAGGTTCAAGTTGGGCACCTAAAATGGCAATGTACTTTCCCTTCGGTCATGAGGCTTTTAAGGAAACGTTGGGTATAGGGCGGCGCTGATAGGCTGTGAATTCGAAACAGGTCGTTGCCGCGCTTTCTGTGGTCCTCTTACTGGTCATTCTGATCTATCCTGCGGTCGGAAGTGGAAATATCTCAGTAACTATGGGTGGGCTAAAGATCGACAAGGCAGATCATGTCTACGTTACAGTTGGCGGAGTATGGGTTCACGAGAGAGGCCAGTCAAATGCGACCGGATGGAAGTCAGTGTCCAACCAATCACAAACCGTCGACCTAATCTCCCTTGAGAATTTAACAAAGCCACTGGCAACAAGTCAGATTTCCGTAGCACGTTATGATTCTGTCCGCCTCAGCCTATCGAACGTTACCTGGGTGTTCAACAAGACAACTACCAGCTTGCTAATCGCTTCGTCTAACTTGGATGCGAACCTCGAATTCACGCTGGTGGCCGGCAGAGAGCTAACCATCACCATCCTTCTGGGGGGTCACCAAGAAGTGATTGGGGCATCGAAGTTTTTCCAGGCCACTATGACCGTAACGGTAACCGCTGTCTCCTAACCCTAGGAATGCCAACTCAAAAATAGTGAGCGTAGCGTTAGAGTGTTGGGATTGAATATTGGCAGTCGCTGGAAGAGATCAAATCACCAAATTGATCTCCGCTTACAAATGCATACATCCATTTGATTACGCATTTCTGGACGGCGATGGCTACGTCCTTACTGTGCGGGATGAAACGACTCTCCATTATCTTGAGCATCGAAACGTCGTATCATACGAAGTAGTGTTCACGCCTCCAAACTACGTTTCACATCTGACCGCGAAGAGCAAGTATGGGAGAATGGGCCTATCTTTTCTGAACGCTGCTAAGGTCCACAGCGGCTTTGTGGGGCGGCTTGCGTTGGAACTTGTCAACTTGAACAACACACGGCAGCCTATAACCATCAAACGCGGGGACCCCTTGATGCACATCGAATACATAACAAGGGAAGGCGAAGCGTCTCCCTATCGCGGCGACTACATGTTCCAATACATGAGTGACGATGAAGTTGCGTTATATTCAGGGATACTGAAAGAACATTTCAAGGGGATTTTTGATTCCGCTGAACTAGAGAAGATGGCGAAGGAAAGAATTCGAGGTTGAAGACTACCATCGCCCTAACTTGACGCTCTTCTTCTTTGCTCTAAACGACAATTGCGTAACAATGGCGAGAACGATTGTTAAGGCAATTAGGCCCGCCATAACCCATTCCTTCTGGCCTGTGCCTACGTCCAAAAGCAGAGTATCCCCATGGGCTCGCGCGATCCCTTGAACAGTAATTTCAGCCTCGTACCCATAACGCGCGAAAAAGTTCGTGGTCACATTCAACCGCTGAACGCCGATTGAAATGTCAAGGAGCTGAGGCGGGGTATATTGCCATGTTGTCGTGTTGTTGTTCAATGTATATGTACGTGCCCAATCTTCAATGGGGACGCTTAGAGCCCTGAAATCGAAAACTGTAAAGTTCCCCAGATAGTTCTCCGCCACTGGTCCGCTGACGCTTGTATTGTTAACGAGAAAATTCACGCCAGTAATTGTTGAGTTTGGTCGACCCACGAACCTGCTGGCGTTTGAGTAGATTGCTGCAACGGGCCTGAGGTACTGCTTTCCTACAGCGTTGTAGCTGAGGTTGCCAGCGCGCAGGTTTGAAGAGATGTCGAAATCTTTCCATGTCATATTGGCCGACAATACGTCCCCTTTTCGCACTGAAACGCCTGAGATTGTCATTGTTGCGCTAATGTTTAACCACATTCCAGCTGAGTTAAGGTTCAGCGTCAGGCCGGCTGGGGCGGCACCTGGAAAGGCGTCCGTCAAAGCTTTTGTGAAGGCGGATGACAGCTCGTCGTTCGAGCCCGTGCTCAATGTGTTTGACTGGACGGGTAGCTGCGTAATGTTCTGCTGAAGTGAAAGTGAGAGCCTTGCCTGCACTTGTTGGTTCTCGATGGTTATCGTAACGTCAGACGCGTAGGCTGGGAGAACGAACAGGGAAGCCATTATTACGAATAAGATTAGGATTGCCGCGGGCCGCAATATTCAGCACTGCTCGTCTCATTATTACGCTTTGGCGAAACCAGAACTACCCTCACTATTTAAGTCTCCAGAATTACCGACATAATGCTGTTGACTAAGCTACACAATTCAGGAAGGCAAAAGCCTTGAAGAAACGACTGAGACCTGATTGGATCAGGGGTTTTCTCGAAGGCGAAGGTTCTTTTTGTGTTTCACGTAATGATGGCGGTTACCCTAGATTTGTAGCCGTGCAAAAGTCTCCGAAAATCTTGTTTACGATTCGTGATCAGCTACAAATAGGAGCAGTGTATCCGAACAATAATCCAAAATACCCTTGCTGGATATGGCAAGTCGCTAATCTTGATGACCTCGTCACCCTGATAGATTTCTTCGACTACAAAATTGAAGAACCGACAAAAAGAAAGCAATTCGAGAAGTGGTTGAAGGCCTTTAGCGTTTATCGAAACGGCTCCGAATCATCTCAAAGAAAGGTAAGACGCCTTCGCAAATAGATTTGGCGCGCGGGAGCATTAGTGGTGGGCTATGAAGTCCTTCCCTAGCAATTCTCGTGCAACGATGATCTTCATTATTTCAGTAGAGCCCTCGGCGAGCATGTATGAGCGCACGCCGCGTAGGCCCATTTCGATCGGGCAATCTAAGGTGTAGCCGAAGGCTCCGAACCATTGTAATACGTCATTTATTGTTTCGAATGCAACCACTGGTGCCAGCATCTTTGCTTCTGCAATTGTTCTACTAACTTCAAATCGATTGATTGCGTGGTTCCGTTGCTCCTGTTCGTACATCCAAAGTGCCTTGTAAGACAATAACCGGACCGCGTCAACTCGTGCGTAATCTTCTGCGAGTTTGAATTGCACCCCCTCGTATCGGCCGATTGGTTGGGTGAACGCTTTGCGTTGCTTTATGTATTCAATGCCTGTTTCGAGCGATGCTTGGGCTGCTCCCATGCAGACCACGGCGATTATTGCGCGAGCATAATCAAACCCTTCCATCGCGTAGTAGAATCCCTTGTTCTCTTCCCCTAGCAAATACTCAGCAGGGACGTGAACATCCTTCATTAGGAAGCCGCCAGCTGACATGCCTCTCCTCCCCATTTCCTCCAAGTAGCTCGGTGTGAGACCTTTTGTGTTATTGAACGGCACATAGAAGAACGACATTCCCCTAGTTCCCTTTGCAGGATCCGTTTTAGCCAGCACCAAGTATCCGCTCTTGTCCGGCATCTGTTCTGCAGCCTCGCGAATGCCGCTAATGTACATCTTCTCGCCGTTCAAAACATAATCGTTACCCACCCGCTTCGCGGTGGTAGTCATGTTGGCTAGGTCTGACCCCACTCCGGCTTCAGTTGTGGCGATGCCGAGAAAGCCTTGTCCTGCAGCAATCCTTGGTAGCGTCTCTTTCTTCAAACTTGTTGAACCGTACTTTGTTAAGACGTGGCTCCAGGAAACCGGAACCAAGTACAACACGGCTGTCGCGCAACTTAGGTCAGCGCGGCCTATTTCTTCCCCTGCGATACCTGCTGAAACAGCATCCGCATCGGAACCACCGTACTCACGAGGAATCGAGAGCCCAAACAGACCCATCTTACCCAGGCCTTGAATTATCGAATCTGGCATGTGGGCCTTACGTTCCATCTCTCTGGAGTGTGGCGCAATTTCTCTGCGACAAAATTCCCTGACGGTTTTCCGGAATAACTCCTGCTCCGGGCTGAAGTTAAAGTCCACCTATGGTACCCCTGTGGCCAAAGGGCGGACGAGGGGAATATGGAGCCTTAGTTCATAGAGTAGCGAGATTAATGTGTGCCCTTCTTGTGAGGCAAAGAAGATTCTCTCAGGTAATGATAGTTCTGGCCGCGAGAAATAGGACTAGTTCTTAGCGAACTTTTGTTCCAGCCGGAACATCGGCCTCCACCGTCGCCCAAATTGGTTTGCCTTGCAAATCTGCTGCTAGTAACATGACCTCGGATTTTATACCGGCTATAGTCTTTGGCTCCATATTGGTTAGAACGATGACTCGCTTTCCGATGAAGCTGCTTGGTTCGTAGAACTCGGCTCCGCCTGCAATTGCCTGTGCAACGCTATCCCCTATGTCCACCTGTACTTTGAGAATTTTCTTCATTCCAGGGATTCTTTCCGCGGCGGTAATCTTTCCGACTTTCAAGGCAAGTTTCTCGAAGTCTTTGAATGATACGCTCATATGACTGGGCCTTTGTGCAGCTTCCATTTAGAAGTCGTTATTTGCCTCTGAACGTACGTATTAGTTCTTCAGCGACGATGGTGCTCTCCAGTCGTTGAGTTTCCACTGTCTGAGCACCTACATGCGATGTGCAAACGACATTGGGTAGTCGGACTAATTCCTTCTCCCAATCATCAACCGGGGGCTCCTTGTGAAACACATCTAATCCAGCACCTCCAAGATTTCCTGATTTCAGGGCTGCAAGCAGAGACTGCCCATCGACAATATCTCCTCGAGAAGTGTTGATCAGTATGGAGCCTTTCTTCATGCTGCTGATTGCCTTTTGGTCAATCAGATGATGCGTCGATGGTAGGTATGGGACGTGGACGGAGACAATGTCCGATTCTGAGAGGAGCTCTGACAGTTGACCGACCGCGCGAAACCCCAGTTGACGAGCTTTCTCGGTAACATCGATCACATCGTAACCGATCGCTTTGGCGCCGAACCCTTCCACTACAATCCGGGCCACTTCTAGGCCGATGCGTCCGGCTGCGCCGACCACTCCGACCGTTTGCGATTTCAACTCGGAACCGATCAACTCCGCTTTAGCCCACCGTCCTTCTTTCATCGCTCGGTCAGCAAATGATATTTTCCGAAGCACCGCCAGCATAAGAGCAATTGCTAATTCCGTCACGCTCGTTGTAGGTGCTGCCGGTGTCGAGATCACTTGGATCGATTTCTTTTTGGCCGTCTCCAAGTCTATATTATCCAATCCCACTCCGGAGCGCGCAACCGCTTTCAGCTTGACGCCGGCATTCAGAACTGCACTCGTAATCTTGGTTCGGCCGCGCACAATCACGGCATCGAATTCGACTATTCTCTTCTCCAATTGATCAGTCGTCAGGTTAGGGTTCTCCTCAACGGTAAAACCAGCCTTCTTCAGCATGGCAAGTCCGTCTTGAGCAATGGGGTCGCAGACGAGTACTTTTGGCATCGGAAATCGAAAGGGCTTCGTGTTGAACACTAATATGGGCTTCTATGAAAGGCACCATGATATTCGGGACCGCAACTTTCCTCACCCGCGGAGGTAACTAGGTCAATTCGTCAGGGGGTTCAACGATGAATTAATCAATCAGGTCTCACGCTTGCCCTGGGGCCTATGTCATCCGAAACCGACGGACTAATCGCTAAGATTCTGAGATTGAAGACAGTCGCTATTGTAGGCCTATCGAAAGACTCATCGAGGCCAAGCCACGATGTTGCCAGCTACTTGAAGTCTCATGGTTACAGGATTGTGCCCGTCAATCCTATGGTGGACGAGGCCCTTGGCGAAAGATCGTACAAGTCCTTACTCGACCTTCCGGAGCAACTGAAACACGAGATTGATATTGTTGACATATTCAGGCGCACGGAAGATGTGCCACCGATAGTGGATGAGGCGATTCAGCTCCACAAGAGCTTTGGCAGACCAAACGCCGTGTGGATGCAGCTCGGGATTGTGAACGAGAGGGCCGCCTCAAAGGCGAAAGAAGCGGGCCTAAGTGTGGTCATGGATCGCTGTATGAAGATCGAGCACGCACGGCTCGGTGAGTTGCCCTCCTAAGCCGATGCGGTTGCCCTTGCTTACTACTTGATATCGTTCTTGATCCACGCCGCTAGTTACACAAAGATCCGAAGTTCTGTGAGGTAGGCATCGGAGCCGAATGTCTTTACCCACGCAGTTTTGTGACTCAAAAATCGGTTTCAGGTAATTTGAAGGGAACTTTTTATTCAAAGCCATAATATGAATTCGTTGATTGCAGATGAAGCCTTCAATGCTGCCTTTCCTACGGAAGGGAAAGGGCATCCTACTAGCTTATGACCAAGGTTTGGAGCACGGGCCATCCAAAGACTTCAACGAGAAAAGTGTCGATCCCGCTTACATTCTAGAGATTGCTGAGAAGGGCAAGTTCACGGGCATCATCTTCCAGAAAGGAGTCGCTGAGAAATATTACGATGGAAAGGTACCTCTCGTTATCAAGGTCAACGGCAAAACAAGTCTACCGAAAGGAGAACCTATAGCAAGTCAGATTTGCAGTGTCAAGCAGGCAAGAGCTCTAGGAGCCAAAGCCGTAGGGTACACGATTTACTTGGGGAGTGCCCACGAGAATCTCATGTTAAGTGAGTTTGGAAGGATTCAACAGGAAGCGCACGAATTGGGCCTAGCTGCAATTGCATGGATCTACCCGAGAGGCGAAGCAGTGACTAACGACACAGCACCTGAAATAGTTGCATACGCGGCTAGAGCTGGCCTAGAGGTCGGCGCCGACGCGGTGAAGATCAAATACACAGGCGATTCCGATAGCTTCAGGTGGGCCGTGAGGTCGGCTGGCGCGGCTAGAGTCTTCATGTCGGGGGGACCAAAAGCTCCAACTGATGAAGCGTTCCTGAGGCAAGTGAAGGGTGCTGTCGATGCAGGTGCCTCCGGTCTGGCAGTTGGGAGAAATGTTTGGCAACACGAACGTCCTCTAGAAATGGCGGCAGCATTGAGAGAGATAATATTTAACGGCCAAAGCGTTGAGACAGCACTTGGGAAACTTGCCCGGTAGCGAACCAATCCCCCAAACGAGCATGCTCGAACTACTGCAGAAGGAGGACCGAAGCCTTCGCAAACTTGTCCTTCTTCTTGCTGAGCTCAGCCTGTCGATTGCAGCACAAATCCCAAGGAGCTTAGGCGGAACCGATCAATACAATGTATACGGAGAGAAACAAGCAGAAATCGACGTCCGAACTAACGACCTAGTTACCAAGAAGCTAGCTAAGAGCCACTTAGTGAGACAGGTCGCATCAGAAGAAACCCCGGAGCCACTAAATTTCAAACAAGGCGAGTTCTCCGTAACGCTAGATCCCCTGGATGGTTCCTCAAATATAACAAGCAACAATCTGATGGGAACTATAGTCGGTATTTACCGCGAGACCAGTCTTCCAGCGAAGGGTAGAGATCAAATCGCGGCAATGTACTTCCTCTATGGACCATATACGCAGGCAGTCGTCGCACTCAAAGACGGAGTCTACATCTTCGTGCCTTCCGGAAAAGCATCCGCATCTAGGCGATACGTTTCCAACGGGACACCCCATATACTTCCAGTGAAGGGAAGCGTCTACGGAATCGGAGGCCTAAAGCAAAAATGGACGCCCAAAGTTCAGGATTTCGTTCAATCGCTCGAAAAGAGAGCACTGAAACTCCGGTACGGCGGGTCGTTCGTGGGTGATTTCAATCAGGTACTCTACTACGGAGGGGTCTTTGCTTATCCTGAGCTCGTCGACGCACCTAATGGTAAACTTAGGCTGCAGTTCGAATCGAATCCAGTTGCTTTCATAACTGAAAAGGCCGGCGGCAAAGGAAGCACTGGCAGAGCATCTATCCTTGATGTTGAACCAACAAGCAATGACGAGAGAGTCCCAACATACGTAGGCAATCGTGATCTAATTAACGAATTCGAACAGTCATTGAAAACTTAGAGATTAATCGCCCTCTCTCAACTAGGCCTGAACCAAGTGAATAAGGCACCTCATCAGGCCATTATTCAACTATGCCGCAGCAATACTCTCGTGCTCTTCATCTCGTGCCACCCTCTCCAGGTTGACTCCCAAAGTTTCTTACATGTGCCTTACCATTAGGCAAGCGACACAGCATGACAACTCGGATCGAACCTTTCTTGCTCGTCAACTTCAAGACCTATCTTGAGGCGACCGGGAAGAAGGCGATTGAACTCGCCCTCAAATTGGAGAAAGTCGGAGCAGAGACGGGCGTCAAAGTAGGAGTGGCCCCTCAATTTTGTGACATCGAGCAGGTTGCAGCCAATGTTGAGATGCCTGTCTTCGCGCAGCACATAGACCCAGTCCCCCCTGGCGCTTTCACCGGCCACGTACTCGCAGAGTCTGTTAGTGCGGCAGGAGCGTCAGGAACGCTCATCAATCATTCTGAAAGAAACTTGAAACTTCCGGAAATCGAGAAATCAGTTGAACACGCTCGAGAAGTTGGGTTGACAACAGTGGTCTGTGCTGGAACTGCTAGGTTGGGTGCTGCAGTCGCACTTTTGGAACCGGATATGGTGGCCATCGAACCACCCGAACTGATCGGTTCAGGACGTGCTGTTTCAAAAGAGAGACCTGAGATCATCGTCGAATCCGTGAGGAGAATCCGCACCGTGAATGGCAAAGTCAAGATCTTGTGCGGTGCTGGAATAACGACGGGGGAAGACGTTCACGCGGCGTTGAAGCTTGGGACACAGGGCGTTCTAGTTGCGAGTGGCATAGTTAAGGCACCTGCGCCAGAACGTGTGTTGCGTGATTTCTGCGAGGCCGTTCAGAAGTACCTTTAGAGGTCGCACTCCAAGGGTGTTTGATCCTTAGCTAGCATTCATAGCTAGCATTTATAACGGGTACCGCACTCTCTCGCGCAAAAACAGACTCGTGGAGCCGGATGAACGACTTCCAAAGACTGCTCGATGAAAAGCGGGCTGTCGTCAACAAGCGACTCGACGAGCTGCTCTCAACTGGTTTTGAGCAAAGCGAAGCAAATGAGCTTGTGAAGTATACCTTTAGGACCGGCGGCAAAAGGCTCCGACCAATATTGGTCTTATTGGCTTCCGAGAGTGTCGGCGGAAAGACGGAACATGCTCTCGACGCCGCTGTCGCGATGGAATTTCTCCATGCGGCATCGTTGATTTTTGATGACCTTATCGATAAGCACAGGTTACGGCGGAGTCTTCCCACGACCCAGCATGCCTTCGCTGATGATAAGGCGATTAGCTCTGGGCTGTTTCTCGCATCCAAAGGCGTGCAAATTCTCTCCGAGTACAAGGAACCTAAGATAACTCGGCTCGTGGGTTGGGGGCTTGTTGACCTTAGCAAAGGAGAAATCTTGGATACCCTAACGGAGCTTGCAATTGACATCGACCATTACCTAAACATCGCTGACCTCAAGACAGGTTCACTATTCAGCGCTGCTGCTGGAATTGGCGGAGTGCTTGGCGGTGCGAATGCGGATGAGGTTAACTGTTTGTATAATTACGGTAGAGCTGTGGGAATAGCCTTCCAAATCAAAGATGACATCCTCGACCAGTCGGGCGATCCCGAGAGGCAAGAGCGCGTAAACCTAGTAGTCATGCACTATCTGGACGAAGCGATGAAGCGGGAGCGAGTAAGCAACCTTCTAGACGAAAAGGATAAGTCCGACAAAGTTGCGATTGCAGCACTGTACGAAAGGGCTATGCAGTTTGCCCTAAAGAAATCACGTGAACAAGTCGAGAAAGCAAAAAAAGAATTAAAGGGACTTCGCGATCCGGGCAAGAGCAAGCTACTGGAAGATTTCGCTGACTACTCGCTTGAGAGGTCTTTCTAGCCTTAGCTTATGCTTCAGTCAGGTAGTCGGTCCCGCATGAACTGCATTTCCATTTCCACAAAACTTTCCCTTCTTTGAAGACCAATTCAGACTGTGCGGGAACCTGTTTCATGCATTTGGCACACCAGAAATGAGTAGTTCCTGCAGAATGCCAAGCCATTTTTCAATTCCTTCGTGTCGTTGCGTTTCAGACGGGTCTCTTATGGTCGAAGATTCGAGACGCCGAGTAATATTTCTGGTTGCTTAAGAAAATACCTACGCTGAAATTAGCTGAGCGAGCGCGATTCCGCGCGAAGTATTAGCATTATTTATATTCGGTTGGTTTAGTCAGGAACCCGTTCACCTCTCGTGCGGGTACCAACAATGGCGTTAAACCCCTGGCTGGCAATTATCATCTGGGCCGTCCTCATCGTTCTCCTCACCGGCCCGTTGTTGACATTGCCAATGTTTTGGTCCCGTCGAAAGCCTGACCCTTTTCGAGACATGCCGTTCGAATCAGGACAGGTTCCGCAAGGCGAGGCGAGAACTCGATTGGTCATGCAATACTATCCATACTTGCTAATGTTTGTTGTTTTTGACGTCGTCGGGATGTTCCTGTTTGCATGGGGAATAAGCTACAGGACGATCCCTCTGAATGCTTCGTTTCTGGTGTTACTCTTTCTGTTTCTGCTAGCGGCGCCCTTAGGCTATGCGCTCCATCTGGCGCTTCACAGGGAGAATTGGTAGTTTGGTAAATCTCCCCGCTACACCTGCCGACCTAATCCCCTTCATTATCGCCGTAATCACATCGCATACTTTCATCACAATCGTCTTCTTTCCAGGCTTCATACACCTGATGTTAGTTGTCATGTTCCTGACTTGGTATGAGCGAAAAGTCTTGGCGAGAATTCAGCTCAGGATCGGCCCGCTATACGCCGGCGGGCCAGGAGGAATACTGCAGCCGATTGCAGACGGCGTGAAGTTGATCTTCAAAGAAGTCATGATCCCGTACAAAGCAAACAAGCCTCTTTTCATTTGGATGCCACTTGCGATGGTCTTCTCTGCCGCTGTACCGTTCGCAGTGATCCCCTTTGGGCAACATTGGGTAATCGCGAACTTGGATGTAGGATTGGTGTTTGTCTTCGCGATGACCTCGCTATTTCCTAGCATGATTCTGATTTTTGCGTGGGCGAGCAATAGCAAGTACCCATTCTTGGGGGGCTTGCGTTCACTATTTCAGCAAGTCGCCTATGAGATTCCGATGTGGATCTCCGCCCTTAGCGTTGTCATGTTAGCGGGTTCACTTAGCTTGGTTGACATAGTCAACGCTCAACAGAAGATCTGGTTCATCGTTCCCGCGTTTCTGTCCTTTGTCGTTTTCTTCATAGCTGTCATGGCTGAGCTCGAAAGGCTTCCATTCGATTTGCCGGAAGCCGAGCCTGAACTCGTAGCGGGGTGGTACACAGAATCGAGCGGAGCAATTTTCATGGTGTTATTCTTGGCGCTCTACATGAAACTGTATTTGATGTCTTCTCTCATCACTGTCCTTTTTCTTGGTGGTTGGTATGGGCCTGCGTTCCTTCCCCAACCGGTCTGGTTCATAATGAAGACCTTACTCGTTGCAACCTTCATAATCATACCTCGTGGAGTCTACCCGAGGATTAGGGTTGACATGCTCATCAGAATTGGGTGGACGCGGTTGCTCATCATCGCCATAGCTAACGTCTTCCTGACCGTCCTTATGCTTAACTCAGGAATACTCTCTACGTGGGGGCTTTGAACTAGTGGACTTGGGCATTCCACCTGACGTTCCGTTTATCATACTTGCCACAGTAACCGTCGTTGCTGCGATTATGGCTCTTCAAGCAAAGGAGCTCATCTATGGAGCCATCTCACTCGCGATCAGTTTCATCGGGGTTGCAGGCTTCTTCGTTTTTCTGGACGCACCTTATCTCGCGATGCTTCAAATCGCGGTTTACGTTGGCGCTGTCGTAGTCCTAATTCTCTTTACGATCATGCTTGTACGACGCGAAGTTGTGGGAGAGATAGCAGAGCGTGAAGAAGGCGGCGAGGGTTCAATGGGCCTGTGGATCGCAGGCCTACTCGCGGTCTCAATCGCTGGCGTCGCGGCCCTAGCAGGTTCTAACCTCCCGGAAACGGCTCCACCTGCTAATTTGCCGGTTTCCGAATTGGGGCCTGTGCTTGCCATAAGCTACCCCGTTCCGCTCGTCATACTTGCGTTACTCCTGTCCGCCGCACTTCTCGGAGCACTGGTCTTAGCGAAACTGGAGAGGGAACAGTAAATGGTCGCCTTAACCAGTTACATCATAGTCTCAGCTGCGCTACTCGGAATTGGTGTCTATGGGCTTAGCGTGAAGAAAAATGCGATGCGCCTCCTGTTCGCTATTGAAATCATCGTTAACGCAGCTAACCTGAACTTCGCAGCATTCACACGGTACATGAGTCCCCCCCAGGTATCCGGACAGGTTATCGTATTCTACTCTATCGCAGCTGCTGCCATGGAGGCGGCGGTCGGTTTAGCCCTCATTCTCGTCGCTTTCAGACTTAACGGCAGCATAGACGTTAGGAAACTGAACAAACTGAAGGGATGAACCACATTGTACATGCAGCTCCTCCAAATTCTTCTAGTCCCACTTCTCTTCGTTTTCATCACTTATGCAGCTGGCATTAGATGGGGAGCGAAAGCGGGTTGGCTCGCCTTCGCAGCGCTCGCCTACTCGACTTTCTTGACTCTTCTCGCGGGCTCGCAGGGTGGGGTTCAAGAATACTATAACTGGAGCCCCATCGGGCTATTCGGCTTCAACGCCGACGGATTGAGTGTCCCAATTCTCTTCACAATCGCACTACTGTGCACCTTGATGTCCATCTACTCAATACCCTACATGCAGCACATCATTGGCGACGATAAGAAACAGTTCGGCCTCTTCTACGTCCTCTTCATGCTGTATTCAGTGGGAATGATGGGAGCAGTACTGGCAACGAACCTCATAGAATTCTACTTGTTCTTCGAGCTTATGCTCATACCATCTTATTTCTTGATAGCAAAATGGGGGTACGGCGACAGGGATAGAATCTCTTTCATGTACTTCATGTGGACGCATATCGGCGCATTGTCTTTCCTTGCTGGAATCCTCTCGGTCGGCTATCTGAGTGGATTTCAATTCGACCTAGCAAAAATCGTGGCCTCAGCTATCCCAGCGAACCTTCGGATTTGGATTGTCAGCTTAATGGTTGTGGGACTCTTGGTCAAGATGGCTGCATTTGGGTTGCACATTTGGTTGCCCCACGCCCACGCAGAAGCACCGACACCTATCAGCGCTCTCCTATCACCGGCAATGATCGGGATAGGCGGTTACGCGATCGTACGGCTAGTCATGACAATTCTTCCTACCGCATTCTTTGAAATTTCCACAGCCCTCGCCATCTGGGCTGTAGTTACGATGTTTTACGGCGGAGCCATGGCGCTGGTGCAAGACGACATCAAGCGTCTCCTGGCCTATTCGAGTGTAAGTCAGATGGGATACATTCTGCTCGGCATTTCATCGGTTCAAGTTCTAGGAGTATCTGGTAGCATGTTTCAATATGTCACCCATGGGCTTGGAAAGGGGATTCTCTTCATGGTGGCCGGGGCGATAATCCTGCAGGCTCACGGCCTGCGAAGCATCGGTAAAATGGGCGGGCTCGCCTCCAAGATGCCCATCACAACTACCGCTGCGATAATTGGTTTCCTCACGATAATGGGCATCCCGCCAACAACTGGCTTTATTTCTGAATTCCTGATCTTTGCGGGGAGCTTCAACGAAGCATTCGCGTTAAACTCAATGTTGCGGATTGGGCTTTCGTTCTTGGGTGTGGTCTCAACAGCGCTAACTGCAGGCTACTCACTTTGGGCTGTGAAGCGCATTTTCTTTGGCAAATTGCCTGATGAGCTGAGCAATGTTACCGAGGCTCCCTGGACCGTTACCGGGCCGCTCCTTGTACTCGCCGCAATATCACTTGTCCTCGGCATATACCCAGACCTCGTTGAGAAACTGCTCTTACCCGTCGTGAAAATGATCTTGGGAGGTTAGAACGTGAACGAAATCTTTGGTTGGCTAACTTGGATACTGCCATTCGTTGGCGCGCTCTTAACCCCAGTAATGGCTCGCATACATCCCAAGGTCAGAGACTTCAATTCGGTCGCATTCGCATTACTTGGAGCAATCTCGGCGGCACTATTGATTCCCTCAGTCATGTCCGGGTCGGTGCAAGATGTTCAAGTTAATTGGATAACGAGCTTGAACATCAAAGCAGGAGTCCTTCTTGACCCACTTAGCATAATCCTAGCGAACGTTGTCTCGTGGGTTAGCTTTCTCATAATGGTCTACAGCCTCGCCTACATGAAAGGCGACGACGGCTTAACCCGATATTGGTTCTTCATGAACTTCTTCATAGGCAGCATGTTACTCCTAGTAATGTCCGACAACCTTCTCCAGCTCTTCTTCGGGTGGGAAGGGGTAGGCCTCTGCTCGTACGCGCTCATAGGACACTGGTACAAGGATCCACTTGACAAATGGGTCGGAACCATAGGGGACAAATCGCTTAACGTACCGATGGCCTACTCACCAAGCCATGCAGGCATGAAGGCCCTTATTGTAACAAGAATCGGGGACATTGGCCTTCTAATTGCAATTTTCATGATCTATAGCTACTCGGGCACTTTGAACTTCGTCGACCTATCCCAGAATGTCTCTTGGGCGCTACCACTCAGCCGAGTAGGTTTGCTGATTCCCGTGGCCCTGCTCTTCTTCTGGGGGCCAATCGGTAAGTCGGCGCAGTTCCCACTTCATGAATGGCTTCCGGACGCGATGGCAGGCCCAACCTCAGTTTCAGCACTCATTCATGCGGCAACCATGGTCACGGCAGGTGTCTATTTGGCTGGAAGGGCGGGTCCCATGTTCTACAACTCAGTTTTGCAATACGCTCAGCCCACGTTCTTCTTTGAGGCAGTTGCCTGGGTTGGCGCCTTCACATGTTTCATGGCGGCAACTCAAGCATTGGTATCGAAGGAATTGAAGAAGCTCCTCGCATACTCCACAATCTCCCAAATCGGCTATATGATGCTCGGCATTGGAGCGGGAGGCCTGGCATCAGAATTTGTCACAGGGCTAACGGCCGGAATCTTCCACCTTATGACCCACGCGCTCTTCAAAGCCGCCGCATTTCTCGCAGCGGGAGCAATACTTCACGCCGTGGAATCAAGGTACATGTATGATATGGGCGGGCTACGGAAATCGATGAAAATCACCTTTGCTTCAATGCTGATTGCCTTGCTTGCACTTTCGGGAGTGCCCCCGCTGAGCGGATTCTGGAGCAAAGACGCAGTAATCGCAGTAACCGTCTTGACCGGGCAATTGCCACTCATGCTACTGGCCTGGGGTACCGTAGCGCTGACTTTCCTTTATAGCCTGAAAGTAATCGGGTTAGTCTTCATGGCGCCAAAGAGTGAGAATGTCAAAAAGTTGGAGGAAGAGGGGCATCAGATTCATGAGGCGCCGAAGTTAATGTGGGTGCCATACCTAATTCTAGCGCTCGCAACTGTCGCCATCGGTTTGGCTGGGCCTTTTGTGGAATCCGCATTTACCCACGCCCTGGCCTTAACGACGACCCCCTTGGCGGCGTCGGGCCCTGAGCTTAACCCTGCTGTTGAACAGACTGCCGCATTAACAGCAACGATCGGGTCCCTGATCATGCTCGCCATAGGTGGGACGTTGGGTTACCTAATCTATATTTCAGGCCGGCTGAAGCCCGCAGCGATTGTGGGTGAGACGGGTTTCGGGCGCACGGTCTATAACTTTCTCTGGAACCGCTGGTACATCAACCCGTTATACTACCGCGCATTCGTTTACGGAACCATATCAGCTGCAACGGCCGTGAAGGATACGATTGAGACCGGGTTCTTCGACAAGATCAGCGGCGTTGTGGCCCTAGCTTCCATCGACGTATCCAGAGGCGGACAAGGAATTGACCTGCGTTTTATTGACGGTTATATCAACGGAATTGCTTTAACAGGCCGGAAGTTCTCCTCCGCACTGAGAAGACTCCAAACCGGAATACCGCAAGAGTACGTAGCAGTCTTCGCCCTCGGATTATTCGCTTTAGTTGTGGCGATCCTGTTCTTCTTAACATGAGGGCGAAAACTTGTACTTACTCTCCCTACTAATCTTCATGCCCTTCATCGGCGCAATTGTCGTATACCTAGCGGGATATATAGGGGATAAAGTCTCCAAAGCCCTGACGATTCTGATTTCCGCTACCACGATTGCAGTAGTGCTATTCATCTACTTTGCATTCAATTGGAGCAAGCCAGGGTTCCAACTTGTCGAAACCTACGATTGGGCGCAGAGTTTCGGCCTGACCTACGTTGTAGGAATAGACGGCATCAGCCTACCCCTCCTGATTATCTCAACACTCCTGACGACCTTGTCCGCTGCCGGGTCGTGGGAGCAGATCACTTCAAAGGTGAAAGAGTACAACGCATTACTCCTTCTCTTTCAAGGCGCAATAATCGGGGTGTTTACGTCCCTGAATCTTGTGGCCTTCTACGTATTCTGGGAACTTGTTCTAATCCCGATGTTCTTCTTCATCGGCGTGTGGGGTGGGCCACGCAAGAAATATGCCGCAATGAAATTCCTCATAATGACACATGTGGGAAGCATTTTGCTACTCCTGAGCTTCATAGCACTCTATGTTGTCTCAACCCCCCACACTTTCAACTTCATGGATCTCATGAATCTGCATCTTCCTCTACCTATGCAAATCCTGATTTCGCTTGGCTTTTTCATTGGGTTCGGCGTCAAGCTCCCCATAGTTCCGTTTCACACTTGGTTACCTGACGCCCACGTCGAAGCCCCTGCCCCCATTAGTGTCCTACTCGCAGGTTTGCTCCTGAAAATGGGAGCGTATGGTTTCATCCGGATGAATCTCTTCCTTATGCCCGAAGCCTCCAAGTTCCTCGCCCCGGTATTCATCGGTTTCGCACTTCTCACGATGTTCTATGGGGCTATCGTAGCGCTGGTTCAGCAGGACTTCAAGCGAATGGTCGCTTTGACGAGCATAAATCACATGGGCTACGTCCTCCTCGGAGCTTTCACGCTGACCACGGCGGGAATTAGCGGCGCTGTCTTCCAAATGTTCAACCATGCCTTGGCGATCGGGGCATTGTTCCTGATGTCGGGAGTAATTCACGAACACATGGGAACACGTACTATCAAGGAATTGGGTGGCCTCGGAAGCGCGATGCCTAAGACGAGTTTTCTGCTTGTACTCGCTTCCCTAGGTGCTATGGGCTTTCCGAGCTTCAGCAACTTCATCAGTGAATACACAATAATCATGGCTGGCATTTCCGTTAACCCCTTTTACGCGATAGCAGTGCTTGTTCCAGGAATTACGGCAGGTTACTTTGTGTGGATGCTGCGGCGGGTTCTGTTTGCGCCGCTAGCCAAGCCTATGGGATCAAGGGAGGCTCCGTACTATACTCTGATAACCCTAGCCGCATTCCTCATTCCCTTGATATTTCTTGGACTCTACCCGGCACCGCTGCTTGGTGTAATTCTTCCCGCCATCCAGTCCATACCGCATTAGACTACATCCTTTGCAACTGCTGAACGAATCGGTCAACGTCGATATCGGCGAGCACTTTCGACGGGACTTCCAGGTTCTTCGCGACTTCCTGGCTCACGGTTATGGTCGGGCCAATCCACTTGGAACCGTATGCGTGAACTCTGAAGGATTCCACCATCCCAGCGTAGAAAAGTTCGTCGGATGGCGGTGTGGGAGTATCTGATAGGGCGTCTCCACCGAACTGGATTATGAAAAGGAGACCCCCCACTTGGCTTGCGAGGCTGTAATGGAGATACAGTTTCGCACGGAAGTGGACGCTGAAACGACCGGACTGTTCCCTCGCTCTGAAATCAAGGATTTCAGTGTAAGGTGGCTTCAGCTGGTAAGCCAGTTGGTCCGCAATATCCCTTAGAGCCGTAGTTAAGGCTGTAAGAGATTTGCTTTCCAGGGCTTCCTTGAATTCCGTGACGCCCTGCATAACGTCGAGGCCTAGATCCTCGAATAGATGATGAAGAACATCGCGAGGCCGTATATCGCGATTGCTTCAATCAAGACGACGAACAATAGGGTTCTGCCGAGCATTTCCGGTTTCTCTGCTATGGCTCCAATAGCTGCTGCGCTTGCGGTACCTAGGCCAATTCCTGCACCGCAGGACGCTAAGCCAGCAGCAATCCCCGCGCCGACTAGGAATAGTCCTTTCTCGCTCGCGAGTGCTTGGTCAGTCTGTGCGGGGCTTTGGGAGAATGCTACAACTACCATCGAGGAAATCGCAATTACACCCACTAACATCAACAGGAAGCTCAACATAAGTTGGCGTTTGGGCTTCACTACTGCTCAGCACCTATCGATTCCGCTAAGAACTTGCATCGCATTATAATCCTTTGCCTAACTCAACCAGTACGTAGAACCAAGGATTCCAACACTCGATCCGCGGGCACATTGTTTGCTTTGCCGTTTAGTATGCTAAAGAAGTCGTGCAGCTCGTAATTTTTGAGAAAGAGAAAGGCCAATGCTAGTCCAACGTTGAAAGGTGACCCCGCGAAAGCGTTTAGGCAGGTATTTGCGTGGCTTCGATTAAGTGCGCGTTCAACACCCACAGCAGCACCATCCATGGGCCCTAGCCCCTGTGCGGAATGGGCGTACGGCGTCTTGTCAAGCACCCGGATCAAGTTCTGTGCATTTGTGGCCTCGCTAAGTTCGGCATATGCGTGGCCCAGTCCGTAGTTCACAGGGATCATCATATCTAAAGTGGACCTCGCATCGAGACCTATCAATCGAGCCCGAAAGGACAGGAGAATGTTCAGATGGTCAATCACTTCTCCCACCAATCCTCTCGCAGATTGGGCGTCCAATGGGTCGGGTAGATTTGATGCCGCCCACAATCTGCTGTAGTAATATTGGTCCACTGTCGCTACTGCGAGCATTCCTCCCCTTTCGCCTGTTAGCTTTGGGATTATGAAGCGTTTGAGGCCTTCGTCATCAAGAGTTTCGATGACCCTGCTTGGGTTATGTGATTCGATGAGCTCTTTGCACTTATCAAGTGTGAACTTTCCCGCAGGCACAATATGTCGAATTGCCTCTTCAGGGTCAATTTGATCAGCAATCGACTTGAGTATGTCCTTGACGCAAGTTAATTCGTGTGAAGCCGCGAATAATTTGATTAGGCCGCGTGAGTCGTGAGGGGCGTACGCCGTCAACCTATGCGTAATTTCGATGATGTTCTGAATTAGGTAAGACTCTATTGAGGTTAGGTCAGAGCTGTCGGCACTCGTCACATTCCCGCGGGTAAGCACGTTAACGGTTTCGGAAAGGGAACCAGCTTCCATAAGCCGATCGATTTGGCTTGGACGTATGAGTTCAGCTTTGAAGGAACGGACAGCGGCCGCTAGCTCGGCGTACCTTCCAGCTGCTGTCATGTCTACTTTTAGCTCGCTGGGGCGCGCTCATTCCCCGAAGAGTAGCTTTCCTGCTTCCATAAGGAGCTTCGACTCCAAAGCCTCAAAGCGTTCGTCAAAAGTGTTTACTATTCGCGTTTTACCGTCGTTGCTGGAAATGACCGCACCGCCCAGGGCTTCAATTGGCTCTTTTGACCATTCAATTCGGACTGGCTTTTGCATCCGTTTGGCGATCTCACGTTCAAGCTTGCTAGCATCAATTCGCTTCAGGTCAGCGGCATTCAGGTGCACGGTGACGTTCTCAAGGCCGAGTTCACGAATCCCGATTTCAACGTAACCTGCCAAGTAGGGCAAGTACTTGCCCTCATCGTTCACAACCTCAGTAACGCGTTTCCTTGTCGACTCAAGGACCTCTGACAATATCTTACTTTTTTCCACTTGCTCCTGAAGATTCAATCGATGCCGGACTTCACTCATCTCTCGCCGTCTGACCGCCTCCGCCTCCGTTTGCGCATTATGAATTACGTCGTCAGCTTCCCTCGACATGTGGGATTTGGCTTCCTCGAAGGCATGTTGCGTCTCGGTCTCTGCTTCCCTGACTACCCCTTCTGACCTTTCCTTGGCGGCTGTTAGAATATCCTCGGTGAACTTTCTGGTCTCGGACACTATGTCTGACCCTCCAAAACCAAACTAACGAGTTTGTCGACAGCAGGGCCCTTCTTTGCCGAAGCTTTCGAAACGACCTGCCTTGTTTTCTGTCCAGCTTCTTTTTCATAAGCCGCCGCCTCAAGTTTCCCATCATGCTGTGCATGTTCAATAATTGCGGCGGCCTCCTTCCTAGCTGACTTCAGAATCTCCTCCCTCTCCCGCTTGATACGCGTATCCAGCTCCTTGCGTATCTCCGTCGCCTTCGCATGGGCTTTCTGTAGCATTTCCGCCGCTTCTTTCTCGGCGTTCACTATTATTTTGACCGTCTCGATCCCTGACATCGATTATTCACGCGTTTCTGGAAGTCGCCATGAAACACGGAGTCAATAAGAAAAACGTTTGCTATCTCACTGCGAAACGTTATTTACGTGAAGGAAATTCACCTATGGCGTTCTTGGAAAGGCGAAACTGATGCAGCTGACGACGGCCCTCCTGCTCTTTACACTCCCCTTCTTCAGTATCCTTGTCCCGCTAATCCAGGGGCTGTCGAACAAAATTCATGTCCGCTCTCTTGTTCCCTACTGGTCAATCGCAGGGTTGCTCCTAACCCTTGGTGCAATAGCAGTCATCCTCACACAAGGCTTCCCGCAGGCTCAGTTAATTCTTAACGTTCTCTCCATAGACGGGTTTTCTGTTTACTTCTCTGCCATCTTTGTCGGTATCACGTTGCTCATTGGGGTCGCTTCAATCTACTACATGCGTGGCAACAAGAACCTCGACACATACTTTGCGCTGCTCCTACTCGCCACCTTTGGCATGATTTTAGTCTCCCTCTCGGTTGATCTGATCGCCTTGTTTCTTGCTTGGGAGTTAATGAACATCCCAAGCTACGTGCTAACAGGAATCCAGAAAGATGACCCGATTTCGAACGAAGCCGCCCTGAAGTTCTTCATACTCAGCGCGTTATCATCAGCGCTAATCGTATACGCGATTTCCTTAACCTTTGGTATAACCGGCACCACGAACATGTACCTTGTTGCACAGGGTATGGGGACCGCCCTTCCGAAGCTTGACCCCCTGGCGCTTCTCGCGATGGTCTTGTTCGTGGCAGGATTTGGTATGAAGGTCGCAGCTGTGCCCTTCCACATGTGGATTCCTGACGCTTACGAAGGAGCACCGATTACTATCGGTGCGTTCCTTGCCGCGGGAACGAAGAACGGCGGTTTCGCGGCTCTCATCAGGGTTTTCACAGTTGCATTATTTGTGCTGCGCTTGGATTGGTCAGGTACGTTTGCGATAATAGCGATCTTGACAATGACCCTCGGCAACGTCGCAGCCCTAATGCAGAAGAGTTTCACGAGAATGCTAGCGTACTCAAGCATTGCCCAGGCCGGTTACATACTCATAGGCTTAGCTGCGCCCAACCCGATCGGGATTGCGGGAGCGTTGTTTCATGTTTTGAACCATGGTGTAATGAAAACGGCTGCATTCATTGCGGCGGCCTCGGTCTACAGCCGCCTCTCGACTACCTCACTCGATTCATACTCTGGTTTAGGAAAGAGGATGCCGATCACAGCCTTCACGCTTACGATTTCACTATTTGCCCTAGCCGGGGTTCCACCCCTAAGTGGTTTCATGAGTAAACTCGTCCTGTTCACAGCTGCTGTAGACGGCCAGCTGTGGTGGCTAGCTTTGGCCGGCGTCCTGAATAGCGCATTCTCAATGGCCTATTATGGCTGGGTGGTGAAGCGCATGTACTTCGACGAACCCACTGCAAGTAGTAGGTTGAAAGAGCCAACTTTGCTCGTCGCTGTGCTTGTTGTGTGTGTCATAATTATTGTCGCAGTGGGCGTGTACCCGGGCCCCATTCTGAACTACCTGTTCCAAGTGGCAAAGTACCTTGTGCCCACCGCTACCTAGCACACACAGACCGAACCGTTTTATTCACGCCTCTATCCGTTCAAAAGAAGTAAGCTGCGTGCAGCGAAAAACTTGTCAAAAGAGGTAGATCTCGTTGTTGCTGGGGCCGGGCCGGGTGGCCTCTATGCCGCAGTGCAGGCTCTCAATCGAGGTCTAACGGTTCACGTCTTTGACAAGAAGACGGTTGTCGGGATACCTGTGAAGTGCGGTGAATATTTCCCAGTTCGAAAGGAGATGGCGTACTTGCTCCCGAGCGCAGGTGACTACATGCATGTCTTTGATGTCCCGCAGGAGGCAGTCGACAATGTATGCAAGACTATTCGCGTCATATCGCCCAAAGGAAAAGAGTTCGAATTCGATTTCGAAGCTTACATTCTCGACAGAACCAAACTGGAGCAGAGCGTGGCGAAACAGGTCGAGAAATTAGGGGGGACCGTTCAGCTACAAACACCCGTCGACTTATACTCTGAAAACGGCAACCTAACGGTTGGCAGGAACAGGGGCGATAGCGTCAAAGCAAAGGTAGTCATCGCTGCGGACGGGTTCCCATCGAAAGTCGCGAAATCGGCGGGTATTCTTACTGACGACTACATGACACCTAACAATGTGGCAATTAATTATGAATATCTAATGAGCGATTTGTCCGTCGACCAGAGCGTGACAGAGATGTATATGGGAACTGAGTTTGCGCCAGGCGGCTATGGTTGGATCATACCTAAAGGCAATCGTTCCGCAAACGTCGGAATTGGAATAAGGACCCCGTATTCAAAGAAGAACGATGGCAGGGGTTACCTTCACTTCTTCCTCGACAAGTGTTCTTTAACGAAATTGAAACTTGAAAATGGCAAATCGGGGCCGATGATCGCCGATGTTCTTCCAGTCGATGGACCATTGCCGCGGACCTGTTCCGAACATGTGATGGCTGTCGGGGACGCCGGTGGAATGGTAATGCCGACGAATGGAGGTGGCATTTCGACGGCGATGATTACTGGCGAGATCGCTGGGCAAGTTGCCGCAGACCACGTGCAGAAAGGCGTGCCACTTTCCGAGTACGAAAAGAGGTGGAAGCAGGCGTTGGGCAAGGAGTTGGTTGTCTCAACCAAATTGAGAAGACTCGCGGACCACTTCATGGGAAACGACCTAGTCTTTCACATGTTACTGCAAGTTCTTGGGACTCAGGGAATCAAGGACGTAATTACCTGTAGGGCACCGAGAGGCTTAGGGCCTTTTGTCTCCTAGATTTATACGGCATGGATCAAGCTGTCAATTATCATTGCAAGGAATAGGGTAAACAGGTAAGGACTGGAAACTTTGAAAGCCTTGTAAGCCATTTTATTGTTTGGATGAAGAAACAACTGGGCATTGATGTAGAGCACCCAGAGCCCAAATGCCGTTGCAACGGCCAAGTAGAGCCAGCCAAACCGCCCGACAACCCAAATCCACAGTGAGAAGGGAATCATTAGCACAACGGTTGACACGATACATCTCAACGCGGTCCGAAGCTTTGTGACCACCGGCAGCATGGGAATACGGGCACGTTTGTAATCGGCCTTCGTGAATATCGCTAAGCTCCAAATATGGCCTGGAATCCATAGAACTACCAAGGCCGCTAGCAGAACTGGAAGCAGTTCCGTCCCATTGGTGACGGCACTCCAACCAAACATTACGGGCAATCCCCCGCTCACGCCGCCCAGAATGATGTTCAGAGGATTTCTGCGTTTCAATAACAAACTGTAGACGACTACGTTGTCGAGCACCCCCAGCGCGATCCAAAGGAAGGATAACGGGTTGATCGAGTAGGCCAATACGAGCCCGATTGCTGCTAGAAATAGGCCCCAAAGAAGGGCGTTCCTTGGAGAGATTCGACCACTTGGAATCGGGCGATGCCTCGTGCGGTGCATTATGGCATCAATATCCCTGTCAAGATATGAGGTGAGTGTGTCGCAACCCGCACTCGCGGCGGATATCGCAACGGTGGCCACGATGAGCAGGGTAGGGGTCAGGGGTTGGAGAGTCTGCTTCCAAGCAATGATCATTGTGGCGATGGAGGTGAAGACGAGCAGGAAGACTATGGGCGGTTTTGTAACTTCAAAGTAATTTCTGACTTTCTGTGTTATGGCTACTTGCAATCCTTCGTGCTCCTAGGGAAGAACTTCCAGGAGCCCATGCATATCTCCATGACCTGCACCGCAGAAGATTGTGCAAATAATCGTATATTCTCCCGGTTGCGTCGGAACGATTGTGACCGTAATGTCGTGGTCTTTAGCCACCGTCAACGGAGTATCCATAATGCCCTGAATGAAGAATCCATGTTCGCTAAACGAAGGGTCCTGTTGCCATATGCCATGGACATGGAATGTGACGTTATCTCCGACGTGGACAACTATTGGAACAGTGCGAGTGTCGATTGTGCCGTTTACCATGAAGGCCCATTGTTGGGCAACAATGTTGATTGTGATATTCTGGGGTACGTGAGGCGGACCCACCTCTGCTGGTAAAACGTAGTACTGGTAGTAGAACATGCCAGTGCCCATGAGCAGCAGTAGGAGTACCGCTGTGGCTCCTACCCAAGGCCCATGAACAGTTTGCGCCTGAGACATTTGAGACAAGCTTCCCGCCGTCATTCCGCTCCAATTCGGTAAAGATGGATCAGTATTCCAAATGCAATTAACCCTACGCCGATCTGCAAAAGAACCACGTTCTTGAAACTTGCTAGAAATGCTTGGAACGAGTATATGTCAAAGAGTACTTGGAACCCAAGCAGGGAGAGCACAACGGCCCGCCACTCGTTCTGAGTGAGTTTGTAGATTGGGAACTGCTTGCGTGCGTGCATGGGTCGCGCGCCAGGCGGTGGTGCTGTGGCCCTCAACCACAAGTAGATCAATGCGTATGCGGCGGCACCGATGAAAATAACTGACCCGAAGAAAACGAAGGGGTCGATCTCGAGTTGGGGAATGCTGTTGAGGGGTAAGAAGATATTGTTCGCTCTAAAACCCCAAACAGTTGTGAGAGCGAGTTGACAGAGCCCAGCGACACCCATCGCGGTATAGAAGGGACGGTCACGGACAAACAGTTTCCTACTCGTGTCAATGAATGGAACAACCAAGAAGACGACGACAAAAATCATTGGAATGACAACGCCCGCGGTGAACCGATCTATTCCAGTCCGTATGATTGCATACATGCCCGTAAGGTACCATTCAGGCATCGTAATGCCCGCTTCAGCTGTGGGAATGAACTTCGCTCCCAATTCAACCGGAAACAGACCTCCGATGACCATTATGGCCCCGGCAACCATGGAAACAACTGGAATGTCAAGGACCATGTACCGTGGGAAGTGAACCATCATTATCAGAATCATTATCATTGGGAAGATGAACACGTGAACAGCGTAGAACCTCAGGATTAGGTCGGCAAGTCCGGTGCCAGCCATGAGTCGAAAGGCCATGGGTCCCATGAATGGGGTGCTCCGGGCTAGTGCTCTGCCAATGTTGATGGCAAGCATGCCACGTACGTTTAACAGAAGGTCATAGCCAGTGTAGGCTTCAATTATTGTGAGTATGCCGATGATGATTCCGGTCACCCATAGCACTTCATATCGCAGCTTGTATCGGCCTGAGAAATACTGGTAGAACATATGGGCGACAGCTAGAAGCACCATGGCGTTTGAGGCGTGGTAGTGAATGTTACGTAGCGCTGAGCCGAATGGTACAATGTTGTTGATGTTTTGTACGCTGTCGAAGGGTGATGTGACCGCGCCCGTTGCTGTGTTGAAGATGACAGTTGGGCTGTAGTATAGCATGAGTAATGCTCCAGAAATGCCGAGCAAGGCAAAGGTTGTGAAAGTCAAGAAGCCTAAGAATCCCAGAGGGCTTACGAATTTTCTGGGAAGTGTGAACTTAAGCCCCATGAATATTGTTCGCTCAAGTCGCTGGTTCAACCAGTCGATCAGGAGCTGGATGGGGTTCTTCTCTTCACTGGGAGGGGGGCGTGTTGCTGCCATATCCAATCAAATCCAAGTCTACGGATTCGGCGTAAATACTGTCGCCATCTATTCGTAATTTCACGCTGGGCAAGTAGCGACCGATTTGTGCAGCTGGGCCTGCAACTGGCCAGCCGTCTGTGGGCCTATACTCGCTTCCGTGGCATGGGCACCCAATGATTTCGGAATTTGAAAGATAAGAGACGAGACATTGGAGGTGTATGCAAGTTCGATTGTAAGCGACGAACTCTTGCCCCGCTTTCGAGGCCAGGTCCGGTGGAAGATGTATCAACATGTTTGTGTAGGTTGGGTCTGTTGTGAACGGAAACCAAAAAATCGTTGAACCATTAACAGGCACATCCTCCTTTTTCGCGATTAGGACTGGGTTGAATTTTGTGGACACTGTGGGGATAAGGTATGAACCCCCAGCTGCGAAGGGTGCCAGCGCGAGGGCCGCTGAAACGCCGCCCATAATTTTCAGGGCGTCACGCCTCGAAAGGCCTTTCTTCTTTGTAGGTGAAGCCCCATCGAATTCAGTTTCAAACCCGGTAGAAGGTGTGCTTCCACAGCATTTCGCAAAATCAGAGCAGGAGAGGCAAGCACTCGTGTAATTTTGATGCATGTGCGAGATTACTCTTCGCGTTAAAGCGAATCCCTGAATCCTTGGGGTCATTAATCTCACCGATGCTTTTCTTCGCTCTCAAACATTTGTGCGAGTAACAAAAGACGATTCAATTTAAGGTTTCTTTCAAGGTTTTCAGGAAAAGACAGGTTACACGAAACCTAGGCCAATGCTTTGTTTGCGTTGTTCCACAAAGACTCGCTTAGTTTCTCGAGCTTCTGGCTCAGTTTTACCGGAGCTTCCGCGGAAGTTCGAAGGTCCTTGTACTTTACCGGTAGGCGGGCAACTTCCTTAATTGTTCTGTCACGGATTCTATCGATCCTCGGAAGCCTGTAAACTAATTTCCCATGGTGAATTATTCTCGTCAAGAGTGGCTCAGCCCCGATGGGGGGAGGTTCATCGTCGAGCGCTATGCTGTCACCTTCGATTTCCCCCGCTTTTGAATATGTTCTGTATACTTGTTTCACTCCAGGTATCGTTCGCTTATCGTCACTTGTCTTGACGCGATAACTCATCTTTCCATTCCTTTCCGTCGCAACAATCTTGTATATTCCCGGCAGGGCGGGATCGTCGCGGGATGTCACGAGCTCAGTTCCTACCCCGAAACCGTCAATCGGTGCCCCTTTGGAAGTTAACTCGTCTAAGACGAATTCGTTGAGGTCGCCGCTGACGAATATCTTGGTTTTCTTGAGGCCGGCCTCGTCCAGGATTCTTCGAACTCTTGAGCTTAGATCGTAGCGGTCACCACTATCGAGCCTAACCAGGGACGGGGCAACCTTCATGGAAGCAACCAATTTCGCTCCTTCAATCGTATCATATGTATCAAGCAGAAGAGCGGGATTGGACGGAAAGACCTGGCAGAACTTCTCAAAGGCCTCCTGCTCGGAATCATAGTTCATGACAAATGAATGAGCCATCGTACCATAAGTGGGGATGCCGTACAAATATCCCGCTAAGACGTTGGATGTGCCTATACAGCCTCCAATGTAACTAGCTCTGGCCGCCAATAGCGCAGCCTCTGGGCCATGGGCGCGCCGGCCCCCAAATTCGACAACCCCCTTGCCTCTTGCGCTCTGAACAACTCTCGAGGCTTTGGTCGCAATCAAAGTTTGGAAGTTGATGGTGGACAGCAGGTATGTCTCTACGATTTGGGCTTCAATGATTGGCGCAGTAACCCGCAAAATTGGTTCATTGGTGAAAAACACTGTTCCTTCTGGAATCGCCCACACGTCCCCGGTGAATCTCAGCTCCTTAAGATATCGGAAGAAACGGCTGCTCACGTTCTTGAAATTGGGGTCTTTTTTCAGATACTTGATATGTTCGTCTCTAAATCGAAATCGTCTCAGATACTCTACGGCTTGTTCTAGCCCCGCTGCAATAAGGTATGAGCGGTTCTTCGGGAAGCTCCTCACGAATAGTTCGAAGGTCGCTTTAGCGTCTTCATGAGTTTCAAAATAGGCGGCTGCCATGGTCAGCTCATATAGATCAGTTGCAAGCGCATTATCCTCTGGAAACAATTGTTGATCGCCTTCGGGAATCGTTTCCCAATGGTTTGTTGAGCAATAAGAACCGTACTGACTTCGCAAATGTCCGGTTTTGTCGGATGTCGGAAAGGGTTATTTACAGGCTGGTTTCATCGCTACCAAAATCTGTTGCAAGGTCGAGAAGTGGGTCTTTGAAGCGCACTGCTGCCGCATTTACTGTGCTATTGGGATTGACGGCTGTGATGATTGGAATTTACATTAATGAATTCAAGGTGCTTGCAGATATTTTGCAAGGGTTTGTTTTCCTTTTCCCATGAGGCTTCATTCTTGTCGCAAACGGAACCCGAGCAAGACCTGAGAAGGTTCAAATTCAAATGGACCCTCCCACGCATGATTGTTCAGCTACTTTCTCTAATCCTGGTCAACGCAATTGCTTTCACTGAAATTTTCCCAAGCCTGAAATTTCACCCTATTCCCTTCGGCCTGCCAATCTTGGCTAGTGTCAACTCTCCCTTCTCGGCGGTGTACAGTTCATTCGACCTCATCCAGGTTGAGCTGGCACAACCCGAATTTCCTTGGCTAGTTCTAGGAACCGTGTTTTTGATAGGCGCAGTCGTGGGCCGTGCATTTTGCGGTTGGGTTTGCCCAGTTGGGTTCGTTCAGGATATCATAACGAACTTGAAGGGACGGCTTGATTTCATTTCGCCGCGAACCCATAATAGCGCAAAGAAACTGAAGTACCTACTATTCTTCGGAACCCTCTTGATCAGTGGTACTTTGGGGCTTTCGCTTTACCTCGGAGTTGGAGCCAACTACAAAACTGCACTTGGCGCACTTGCTTCAGGTCCGTTCATCGCAATATCTCCGGACGGCACGCTGTTCGGAGTAATTCCGGCATTGGTTGGTTTGGCTCGCGATAACTTCGCATCCCTCTTGACGAGGCCGCCGACGATTCAGCAGGTCTGGTCCTATTTGACTCAAGTTCCGCCATTGCTTGCACTTCGAATAATAATCTTGGTGGCATTCTTCGGCGCGGCATGGAAAGTTCCCAGGTTCTGGTGCCGCTACGCCTGCCCGACAGGAGCAATGATGGCAATCTTTCAGAAATACAGCTTAGCAGGAATCAAGAGAGACCCAGTAAAATGTATGAAATGCCCCCACTGCGAAGTCAAATGCCCAATGCAAATCAACATACTTGATTTGCCGTGGGAGAAATTCAACAACCCCGAATGCATCATGTGCATGGAATGCATCGACGCCTGCCCGCACGGATCGCTGAGTCCAAAGTTCCCATAACGCTGTTCTGCCAGCTCTCTGGCAAATCCGGCAACAGTCCATCTAGGGCGTTACCATGGAATGGGGAAACATACCGGCATGGCTGGCGGGTACCTCATCGAACAAGAGATACGGCAGCTTTCCTTCACGATTAATGTGGGGGATGCGTGAATGAACTTAGGTGGCATATTTCGCTGGGTTCTTGTCGAACTCGTTCTTGCAATTTGGCGAGCAGAAGTGGTAGGTTTTGCTTGAATACGAGCTTGAACCCGCCGCTTTCTTCTCGTCAACGTTCATTCCGCAAACAGGATCCTTAGCCAATTCGACCTCACCTCCATCATGGTTTGAACCGGTTTAGTAGAAGGGCGTTGCTGACGACGGTAACTGAACTTGAAGCCATCGCTCCAGCAGCTAGGAATGGAAGGAAATTGTACACGCCAGGTCCGAGGAATGGCACGAGTGCACCTGCCGCGATGGGGATGAGTGCAACGTTGTAGCAGAATGCCCAGAACAGGTTCTGCTTGATTTTGCGGACGGTTGCCTTACTGAGTTTGATGGCGGTTACCACGTCTCGTAGGCTGTTCCTGATCAGAACAATACCGCCTGTCTCGACCGCGACATCTGTTCCGCTTCCGATGGCAATTCCAATGTTGGCCGCGGCAAGAGCTGGGGCATCATTGATTCCGTCTCCAACCATACCCACAATCTTACCTTCTTTTTGCAAGTCTCTGATGATCTTCTCCTTCTGCTCTGGCAGAACGTCTGCCACAACCCTGTCTATGCCCAATTTATCAGCGACGGCTTTGGCCGTTCGAGTGTTGTCACCTGTCAACATTACGACTTCAATCTTCATTCGCTGCAATTCTCGGACCGTGTCCGAAGCGTCGTCCTTGAGGGTGTCTGCGAGGCCGATGACACCGAGGGCTTCCTTGCCGTCTGATAGAATCATGATCGTTTTACCCTCCTCCTCAAGCGCAGATATGTCTGATTCGACTGGCGCGAGGTTCATGTCGAATTTTGCCATCAGCTTTCTGTTTCCCAGCAATATGGTTCTGCCATTGTGCTCTGCAACAACGCCCGCGCCTGGTACAGCTTTGAATGAGGTCGCGTCAGGTATGCTTATCCCCTTTTTCTCAACAGCTTCTATGACCGCTCGGCCGAGAGGATGCTCTGAGCCTTTCTCGGCTGAAGCGGCCAGCTGAAGTACTTCTTGTTCCGTGTGCGTTCCACTGACTATGACATCCGTTACCGACGGTTTGCCCTTGGTCAGAGTGCCGGTCTTGTCAAAGACAATGGTCTGCAGCTTGTGTGCTGTCTCTAAGTATTCGCCGCCTTTGATGAGAATCCCATTCTGAGCGCCTTTGGCTGTTCCGACAAGAATGGCGGCTGGAGTAGCGATGCCAAGTGCACACGGGCATGCGATGACGATTACAGATACAAACGCCAATAAAGCGAAGTTGAGCGCCAATCCACCGAAGAAATACCAACCTAGCGCCGCCCCTGTGGCGATTAAGATAACTGCAGGCACGAAGTACGCTGAAACCTGGTCGGCAAGGCGTTGAATCGGCGCATGCGCCATCTGGGCTTCTTCGACGAGTTGAACGATCTTTGATAGGACCGTATCTGCTCCGACCTTCGATGCGCGAACCCTGAGAAGCCCCGATGTGTTGATTGTCGCTCCGATTACTTCATCGCCAGCAGTTTTTTCAACGGGGATACTTTCTCCGGTGATAGCGGATTGGTCAACAGCAGAGTTGCCCTCAGTCACCACTCCGTCAACCGGTATCCTTTCCCCGGGGCGGATGACGAGAACATCGCCTACTTTGACCGACTCTACTGGAACTTCCTCCTCAGCCCCATTGCGGACTACGTGTGCCATCCTAGGCTGTAGATCTAGGAGTTTGCGAACTGCCTCGGAAGCCCTTCCCTTACTGATATGCTCCAACAAGTTCCCGAGAAGGACCAGGGTGATGATCACTGCAGCGGTATCGAAGTATGCCCCGCTAGCAGGGATGACTGACGGAAGGAAAGTGACGACTGTACTGTACGCCCAAGCGGCAGTTGTGCCAATGGCAATTAGAAGGTCCATGTTACCCATTCGGTTTCTTAGAGCGTCGTACGCGCCCCTGTAGAAGCGCCAGCCCACGATGAACTGTATTGGCGTTTCCAAGATGAAGAGCAGATAATTGTTGATGTTAGATGGAAGAAGCATAACGTATGTGAACAAACCTGTTGGTACTGTGAGCGCAATGCCAATTATCACCAAGAGCTTGAGACGTCTGATTTCGGCCTCTGGTTTCTCGAATGTCTTGGCGCAGGTTTCGCTGCAGAAATACCATTTTGTTCCCCGAATTGTTCGGGTAATGGTCGCCGTTTTCTCATCCACAAACATGCCGCAAATCGGGTCCTTGGCCATTCTAATTCCTCCCGCGTTTCGAAAGACTCAAGCTAGGAGGGGCCGCTTGATGACCGCCCTTACCTCTTCGATCGTGATTTTGGTTAGATCATAGTCGACAGTTATTGTGTTAGCAGCATAATTGAGATCTACATGCTTTATGCCAAGTGTCTTTTTCAGCGTACGCTGAAGGATTTGAGCTGGTGCGTCGCCTTCATAGTTGGATAGTGATAAGATTGCCCGCCCGATCCGTTTTTGTTCGGTCACTGGAGTTGCCTTCACCGCTTTAGTCCCCCTCGATTCTAGCGGGTTCCAGGGGTTTTCGGATGTGATTTTTCAGAGCATAGACGCTAGTGAGGATTAGTGCTACGCCAAGAACTCCAACTAACTCTAGTTCAGAGGAATTCGCGAAGTAAGCCGTTAGAAGATGCGCGAGCTGGGCCTGCAAGACTCCTATTTGCGCAGAGCCGGGTGCTGGAATCATTTGCCCCAGTAGGCCCAATGCAACGGTGACGATTCCCATCGTGACGAACATCAGGCCGGAAATGAGCTTTGATGAGTGTATCGTAACTTCGTGGCCGAATGTATTGAAGTGTAGAAGTCGTCCCTTCAATGGATTTTCTCCGCTAGGCACATATCTGTCCCAAGCGAGGCCGATTACGAAGAGTGGAAAGACCATCCCAAGCACGTACGTGAACCCAATTAGCAATCCCTCTAAGATTCCGGCTGATAATGCGGATAATACGAGGACTCCAGCTAGTACGGGGGCGCAACATGATGTGGCAGCCCCTGAGAACACACCCAACGTGTATACTGAGAGAACGTCGTTCTTGTTCAGGTTCACTGGCAATTGAAGTCGGGGGAGCATGCCTTGCCCCCAGAGGGTCCAGAATCCCAATATTATCATTAGGAATCCGCCGATCACGAAGACCAAACTGTGACTTGCTCTAATCGTCTGTGCGAGGGCGACAACTCCTAGGGCTAGAGGCAACATAATGGTTGCGATTCCGGATGAGAAGACGACGGTCATGCCAATGAGCCTTGCCTTCTGTTTGAAGCTTTGCGCAAAGTAGGATGGGAGGAGGACGCTGAAACAGCAGGGCATAGCGAGAGCAACTATCCCCGCCACAAAGGCGATGATCATGTAGGCAAGAAGTAGTAAGGACATCAAGTTCCAATCTCGTTTGATTTACGAATTTCCATAACCATTGCGTTGGCATCGATCTTGCCTTTCGCGATCATGGCGCCGTTGAGGAAGACAGCCGGTGGGTAGAGGATTCCATTTTCCATTGCCAGTTTGGTTCCAACTGGGGACGTGAACTCTACTTCCTCAATCGTGAGATTCGGCATATCCGTCTGCAGTTCGCTGAGGATGCGTTTGATGCGTAGGCACGGGGTGCATCCGAGACTTGTAACGAAACGTATCTTTGGCATTACGCAATTACGTCCCTAGTGCCTTCGTCACCGCGGCCAAGATGTCCGTGTTCTGGACATACATGCTGTTGGGTCCGTAGTCCTGTCTCCAGATCACCATGCCGGCCTTGTTGATTAGCACGAAGGTGTGCGTCATCATGCTGCCGCCGGTACCAACCGGGTGATACAGGTTGAAGGCGACCTCCCGGGGGTCGGCGAGCACCTTACCATGCTGCGGGCCACCCGCTCCCATCCAACTGCGCAGCTGGTCAACACTATTAGGAGTCACGCTAACAATCAAAACGTTCATGCGACTAAACTGCGCGTTTAATCCGTCAAGGTCATGCATCTGCTGCAGGCAGGGTTGGCAGCTTAGCCCTTCGTTGAACAATAAGAGGACGTTAGACTTTCCCTGATAATCAGATAACGTGAATGTCCCCCCTGCTACGTCTTGAAGGGTAAAGTTCGGAGCAGTTGACCCAACACCAAGAATTGACCCGCCCGCTTCTCTTGGCGTAAGCGCAACATATCCAATGACGCCCGCGGCGATAATTAGAATGAGAAGGAATACTGCCAGCTTGGTCTTCGAAGGGCCCTGTGCGTAGTGAACCGTAGCCTTGTATGTGTCCAGTTCCTTCTCGGCTGCTAGCTGCCTCTCCAGCTCATGTGGCCTTTGCGCGTTGTGATGCTTTGTGTCGAAATGTTGCGAGAGTGCAGCATAAGACACGAATTTTCTATGGCAACGTTCACATTCAACCAACGTAGTTTGCTCCAGTTGGAGCTGATACGATTAGGGAGTTGTCTTAAACGGAGCGTCCACAGTGAAATACAGAGTCTTGCTTATTTTCAGTTTCATTTTCCGTTTCATTTTTTCTGGGGGATGGATCTTCGGTTTGATTTCACTGCAACCTAGGAACCATCAGAAAATTGGAAGTTGACTCTCTGAACCGCTTCGGCCTGACACATTTTTCGAGGAACGCAACGTAACGCGGGGAGTAGTCGCATTGTAAATAATGTAAGGAAAACATGTACACGGGGCTTAAGTGAGGTTCTCAGTCATTACTACGCGGAATTAAGAGCCATGCAAAACAGAAGGGACATGGAATCGTCCAGAACTAATCCTGTTTCACTTAGAGGTTGTGAGCTTATCATCATCATCCTAACCGCTGGTCTCGTTGGAGTTCTCTCGATTTATGTTGGTACGCATTACGCGACGGTCCCTGCCACTAATACGATTTCGCAGCAATCCGGTCCATTCAGGCTAACGCTCATGGAGATCATGGACACTGGTTGGAACTCCTCGATGGCCGCGCCTCAGTTCTCCATATTCGGGGTGAATGGGTTGGAGCCGGCGGGTAACATTCGTCTTCCCGTCCACACATTGATCCAGCTTACGATAATCTCCTACGATACGCCTACCCCGGCCAGTACAGACGAGCAGGGCAAAGTAACTGGAACGATGGGGGGCACAGTTTACCTTGTCAACGGTACGACCGCTATGGGAACGAGCGTACCGCAATCGTGGGGTCAAAATGTTACTTCAGTGTCCGGAAACATGCTTGCGCACACATTCACGATTCAGCAATTTGGAATCAATATTCCTGTGGTGGGGGGCGACACGGAGGTAGCTTACCTATACCTCAACCAGACGGGCACGTTTCAGTGGATCTGCTTAACTCCTTGCGGCTTTGGCCCCACGGGAATGGGAGGGGCCATGTCAGCGTCGGGATGGATGGAGGGGCAGATCACAGTATACTGAACGCTTGACGATGCAACACTTTGTGTTTCAGTGTAGACACTTCCTTTAATTGCATCACGGCGAGCTCTCTGATGAAATGGCGTGGATTAAGATGAAGAACACGAATGCATTCGCTATCGTACTTCTGGCAGTCGGTCTTGGGAGTCTGGTGCTGGGGTTGGGTTACTCAGCGTATACGGCTACGTCATACTTGCGGTCCACGAATTGGATTAGCCGAAACGGGAACCAGTACATGATGGGACAGTGGCAGCAATGGTCTCAGCAACCTCAATCCTCCTCTAACACCGTTATCACGCTAGATCAGGCCAAGCAGATTGCACAGCAATATCTGACTGCAACAGGGAACTCCAACTTGGCGATTAAGGAGATCATGGAGTTCCAAAACAACTTCTACATCATCGTCTACGAGAAAGACACTGGCCGAGGGGCGTTCGAGATGCTCATTTGGAAACAAGTTCCGACTTCAGGTATGATGGGCGGAGGAATGATGAACGCACGAATTACGACTGGTATCATCATGCCTGAACCAGGTCCAAACATGATGTGGAACACGAAATACAGTTACATGGGCTCTGGGATGATGGGAACTAGAAACCAACCGTCCTCAACCGTCACAGTTTCCGAAAGCCAAGCCCAGCAAATCGCCCAGGCGTACCTTAACGCGAACTTTCAGAACGCCAAGACTGAGATGGCTACTCAGTTCTACGGCTACTACACCTTCGACTTCACAGTGGACGGGAAGATTGCTGGAATGCTAAGCGTAAACGGAAATACCGGTCAAGTTTGGTATCACTCTTGGCATGGCGACTTCATCCAAGAGGTCAAATTTGATTAAGCATGTGGAGGTGAAATCGCAAAATGACAGAAGTGGAGAAGCCAGGCACCGCATTTGTTCTCTCGTTGATCGGCGGCATCTTCATCCTCTTAGGCGGAGGTGCGATGACTATGCTTGGTTCGTGGATGGGAAATTACGGTTACGGGATGATGGGCGGCTATGGTGGATGGGGCGGTAGGATGGGACCGGGTTTCGGAATGATGGGAGGTCTTGGCTACGGCTTCGGTTTCCTTGGGGTACTGGGCCTGATTTTCGGACTCATAGTAATCATCAGCGCTCTTATGTTGAACAACAAACCTGAACAACACTCGACCTGGGGCACATTGATCATTGTCTTCTCGGTGCTGAGCATCTTCGGGAGCGCAATGGGCGGCTTCGGAATAGGACTGATTCTCGGCCTTATCGGCGGAATACTGGGAGTAACTTGGAAGCCACCGCAGTCCAAGGCATAGCCAGTTTCGTCCTGCGGGCCTACATGTTGGGGATCGTCACGGACACCGATCTGTCGCTCATCTCTATTTTCGGTGTTACTCCTATCAATCCGAACATTGCGGTCAGGTAGTGTACCAAGAAAATTGACCAGTTGAGACCAAAATCATGGATTAGGGATACGTTTTGTCCTTGTGAGTCGACCGTTTCGCTCATCTCGCAGAGGTGAGCATAGGTAGCAAGATAACGCATATGGTCAAGCAGGGCTTTCATGTCAACCCGCCCGCTCTTGGCCGTAGCCAACGCCTGCGGGACTCCACTGCCGGACGCCTTGGCTACTTCAATCACCCTTTCCGTGTCGAGAGATGAGAGTAGGCCGCGGAACGTGGAGCTGCTCAATTTTACAGTGTTTATCTTGCGAGCGAATCGGTCGTAGTCGGCGTACTGCTTGAAAATTTGATTGACAAGAGTGTTCAGGCTTACGTTTTGTGTTTCCGCATCTTTTTCTATGGCTTGAAGTGCCGGCTCGTCGACTCTGAAGGATTTCGGGACTGTCCTGGTTTTGCCAGCTTTGGGTGGCATGGACGTTCAGATGACGACAAAAGTTCTTTGGAATGTTAAGCTTGTGGCCCAACCTCGAGGACTAATCAGTTGCCAGGGAAAGGCCTGACATTTTCGGTAGCTCATGGAATCGCGCTTTGTCAACAAGCTTACATATATTCAATTATCACAATATAGCACGAGGATGATTGTATGGCAGTCGACCTAGTTTGTAAGATGAACGTCCAGGAATCCCAAGCGAAGTACACCAGTTCACAGAACGACAAGAAATACTATTTCTGCTCAGCTGCCTGCAAGTCAGAGTTCGACCGCAATCCAACAAAATACATCTAACAGAGCTCCCTGGCAGTACCGTATTTCGTACGATCTGGTATTTTTCAGTTACAAAATACCCAAAACTCCGCAATTCACTGTGTACGCCTGCTTAAGACGAAAGATTTCTGGAATGTTGAGCGTCAATGGTAGCGCTGGGCAGATCTGGGACCATTCTTGGCACGGTGACTTTCTCGAAAGTGTATCTCTGCGTCCTATTTCCCTTTGAACCATGTGATTTGTGTGGCCTATGGGTATCTCTTAAATCGACTATCCACAAACAATGCGGTGCGAAGACTTGAGTCAGGATTCGCATGTATGACCTTATCGTGGTGGGGGCCGGTCCGGCGGGAGCGTCGGCCGCGAGAGCTGCAGCCCAGCTGGGATTGAAAACTCTCTTACTCGAAAAGGAAAAGCTACCGCGAAGCAAGCTCTGTGGCGGAGGCGTAACGCCCAAGGTTCTCAAGCTATTCGACTTCAACCTGCCTAATGATCTCGTGGAATGCGCCCCCAAATCGACTAGGATACACGTGGGGGAGAACTGCTTCAAATTCGAGACAGACCGCACACTGGTATACATGACCTCTCGCATTCGATTCGATGCTTTCCTAACGGAGAAAGCTGTGGAAGCAGGCGCTGAGCTCAGGGACGGAACCTGCGTGAATCGAATTGAAAATGCGGGCACCCACGTGCAAGTGAAGACCGCGAACTCCGGGTTTCAATCCAAGATGATAATCGGCGCCGATGGGATGGGCGGTCCAACAGCGAGTTACGGCGGTTTCTACGACCGGTGGAAACCCTACGAAGTCGCGTATGCCATCGAGAGTGAGGTTCCTGTTGGGGAGAGGGGCGTACAGGATTTCGTTGGCTCAGAATCCTACTTCGACATATACTTTGGCGTGTCCTCCGCCGGGTACGGCTGGGTTTTCCCAAAGGACGACCACCTTACAGTGGGAGTGGGTTGCCGTTTGAGCAAACTCCGCGACGCCCACGCGTTGTTCAACGGGTTTGTAAAACAAGTCCCTCAGCTTGCGGGGCGAGAAATCCCAAAGCCGCAGGCTCACTTGATTCCGCTTGGGGGTGTGGCGAAGGTCCCATCGGCTACTGACGGAATTTTGCTTGCCGGAGATTCTGCGGGTTTCGCCGAACCCCTACTTGGCGAGGGAATTTACTTCTCGATCTTGGGTGCACAAATTGCCGCACAAACGGCCGCCGAAGCATGCCAGAACAACCGGTTCGACAAAGATTTTCTCAACCGCTACGAGCAACGATGCAGAAAAGCCTTCGGAACTGATTTTGATGTTGCCTATCGTGTAGCTTGTTTCAGCTACCTGGAACAATATGATATGGACCGAGTGGCCAAGTTCTTTTTCTCCGAGAGGAAGGTGCAGGAGTGCATGGTAGGATTAATGGACGGGTCGTTACGATATCGGGATGTGGAACTGAAGTTGGCGTGGCCTTACTTCAAATACCGCCTCGCCAAGTTGGGGCTACCCTTCTCCTCCTGAAGCAGCCCATATACTGAAAACCCGCGGTCACTACCATGGGTATGAGTGCAGAATGAAAGCAAGTTTCGATCGAAACGAGTTTTACAGTCGACAAATAGTGCTAAGCGAGCTGGGTGTAAGCGGCCAAAAGAAACTCAGGGACTCAAAAGTCGCCGTCGTAGGTTTGGGCGGCCTAGGAAGTGTTTCAGCACTTTACCTTGCCTTAGCCGGCCTCGGTAGACTGACACTTGTGGACCAGGACACCGTTGAAATGAACAATTTACACCGACAGGTCCTGTATTCTCTCGAAGACATCAGGTACCCCAAGGTCGAAGCAGCCGCACGAAGGATTAACATGATCAACCCGGAAGTTGAAGTCAACCCCGTCCCAGAGAATTTGGAAGCCGAGAATGTTTCAGCAATTTTGGAGGGAGCGGATTGCGTAGTCGATGGGCTTGACAACATGCAGACAAGGTACACAATCAACCAATATTGCGTAGAGAGGAAGATACCATTCGTTTTTGGTGGCGCAATCGGAATGGAAGGAAACGTAGCCTTACTCAAAAGCCCCGAAACCCCCTGCCTCCAATGCGTCTTACCAGGCTTGAAAGACGTAGACCTTCCAACCTGCGATACTCGCGGGGTACTGGGCGCGACAACGGGGATTGTCGGCGCCATTCAAGCGTTGGAGGCTATCAAAGCCCTCGCGGGAATTGAACCACAATCCAAAGGCAAATTGTTGATCTTCGACTTCGCACAGTCAGAATATAGAACGGTGAACCTGAGCATCCGACCAGATTGTGAAATCTGCCAAGTAAAACCAACCAGTACCGCTACCTACGCACGTCGGCTCGCATGGCTGTGCGGGTCTGATACTGCCAATGTCAACCCGGAGAAACCTCTTTCGCTCGATTTAGAAAAACTGACCCGAACCGTTAGTCGAAACTACAAAGTGCTTTTGGCGACCTCGATGGTTATTGTCTTCGACTTCAACGGACATGAAATAAGCCTATTTAGGAAAGGACGAATGCTCATCAAGAACGTCCGAGATGAGAGAGAGGCCATTTCAGTTTCGAGTGAAGTTACCAAGTTTCTTGATGCGGGTTGACAGAAGTGACACTTCAGACGTTGGCTCCAAAATGGCCGAGCCTAAAGTTGTCCGGGCGGTCGGTCTTTCTCATTTCAGGTGGCATTGATTCTCCCGTAGCAGCGTGGCTGCTGATTCGGAAGGGTGTTGAACCCGTCTTCGCCTATTTCGACAATTATCCGTTATGCGACCAGGCAGCTGAGGGCATAGCCTTAGAGACCATTCGTAAAGTCTGCGAGCGGACAAAGGTTCAAAATTCACACGTATTCATTGTATCACATTCACCGGACCTCCAGGAGATATTGTCAAAATGCCCTACAAAGTTTGCATGTATGCTTTCTCGGCGTGTGATGTTCAGGGTTTCCGAACGAATAGCTGAGCGTGAGAAATGTTCTGCGATCGTTACCGGTGACGCTGTTGGACAGAAGGCAAGTCAGACGCTTCAGAATATTGTAGCGGCAGACTGCGTTCTCAGCAAGGTGCGTGTGCTCAGGCCGCTCGTGGGTATGAATAAGCAGCAAATCGTGACGTATGCTAAAGAGATTGGAACGTACGAGATTTCGATACGCCCAGGGGTCGCGAGCTGTGGGGTTCCAACAAACAACCCCAGCACCTCTGCAAAGAAGAATCAACTAGCGGATGTCGAGGCGGCGTTGGACATGGAAGGGATGGTTAGCAGAGATGTTGAGAACGCCCGCGTCATTTCCATTTAGAGTTTAGTTGTGGAAATCTTTCATTACTAGGCTCATAACATCCGTGGCGGCAGCATGCGCAACCTGCTCGGAGCTAGCTTTCCGAACTATCATTCGTCCATCCCTTCTAAGGGTGATTTCCGTTCCAGTCTTGTTCCTCAGGATAACGAAATGCGGTGTCCACATCATCAATTCGTGTTTGTGGATTGGCTGACCTTTCATGCCCTCAATATCGACCGCTAGAGGCTTCCTTGGAATAGCTTCGACGGAAAGGTGATCCGAACACAACTTGAAAAAAAACGGCATCATTTCCCGCTGAGAATCAGTCACCCAGATCACCATGAGTTGAGAACTGTCATCGAATTGCAACTACACGTGCAGGTTTATTAGAGCTATGTGCCCCAACGATTCGATTGCCGGGGAGAATGCCGGGGTTGGTCTTTGGCTCTATAGCCTATGGCCACCGAAGGCCGAACGGTCCAGGCGGCGGGCTGCAGTAGACTAAAGCTTGCCGCAACCCGCAGTATAGAAAGCGAAAAAATCGCTGAGGTGGGTTCAATTCCCATCCCCGGCTCCAAAATCTTCTGCGATTTAGGTCATGAAGCCAAGATTGGAGTTCTGAGAGAAAACTATTCTCCATATTGCGAGCGATGACTCATAAGTCTTATCCAAATTAAGCATTCGAAAGGTTCTGACAACGAGATTTGGTGCGGCCGCCAAGATTCAGCATTTGAAAGACTAAATCTCCTCAGCCTTCGCCCTTACTTCTTCAGAACGTAACCGTAAAAGATGGTAGAATTACCTATACTTTGTCAATCATGGATTATTTCCTAGAGCAGAACGGGCGGGTGCTCAGGAACGAGACTTAGCCTAACATACTCAGGAACATGAAGAAGCAGTTACACCGTAGCACACACAACGAAGGGAAGAAGGGGAAAATTAGAGACTTGGACGGTTACTTCTAAGCCTTAGTGAAGTTACGATCAGGAAATGATTCAATATGTGGATAATACTGTCTGCACAAAATCTCCCTGATCTCCAGTCACCTGAATCACATACGAACCGGGCAGAACATTCCCTATTATGAAACCACCGTTAGCGACACCTGTCCCAAGTTGAATTGCACACGCCGCACTACCCGGCAAGACCACGTTAGGAGATGAGGGACTAGAAACACTGCAAGTCCTGTTGGTTGGCAGAAGGCCAGTGACATGAACTGAAATCCACCTTCCAGCATGAACGCTATTGAGCGTAACACTAGCTGCAAAGATCAATAACACGCTAAAGAGCAACGCAGAAGCCTTGACATGTCGACTGCTAAGGATCACTTCTACCAGCTGTCCGGTGTTAACTACGTCGTGTAGTTATTATAACCAATATGAACGCCTGTTCTCGTTTGTAATCTGATCTAATGATACTATCCAATGATACTGACGTTACAATCCGCAAAGCCCTAGAACCCTATCGCGCCTAATTAGCGAAAACAATAAACAGGCAGGTGGCGGATTGAGTTTGGATTGAGGTTTGGTTTCACTCAATGAGCCACTATTGTCAGCTGTGTCAACCAACTAAGATATTTCGATCAAACGACCAACTGCATGAACATCATTGGACGGCTCATCGAGAATCGTGCTGTGATGTTTGTCATCATTTGCGTCGATTTCACTCAGGATTTCATGGCTGTGCAGTCTGCGGTTGCCGATATACGAAGAAGCATCCGGAACTAAACTAGCCTAGCGTGAGATCAACGACTTAATTCGTGCCAACGCTCTCTCCCGGCGCCATTTCCGCACCCTTTGTTCAGTGCTCGCCCGAAGATCCCAACGCGCACTCGTGTTCCATCTCAAGCTCCTGAAGCAATGGAAACGGTCTAGTATCCGGCTTGTTATTGTGGATGAAAGTGGCAGGGGCAGCTTGAGAAGACTATTCATGTTCATGACGATAAGCGTCGACGGGTTCTTTGAGGGGCGGAATCACGACATATCTTGGCACAATGTCGATGAAGAGTTTAACAAGTTTGCCATAGAGCAGTTGCGCGAAACTGATGCCATTCTATTCGGGCGACGAACCTACGAGCTCTTCGAGGATACTTGGCCAAAAGCAGCCGACGACCCGAGAATGTCGAAGGATAATCTCGAAATCGCCGGCCTGATCAATAACATGAATAAAATCGTCTTCTCGAAGACACTGAAAAAGGTCGAGGAAAAAGAGAGTTGGAGAAATGTCAAACTCATTCGTGAAGTGAATCCGGAGGTAATCAAACGCTGGAAACAGGAACCGGGCAAAGACTTGGGTATTGGGGGCAACAACTTGGCTGTAAGTTTCGCTCGGGTAGGCTTGATCGACGAAATTCGAATTATGGTTGACCCGGTTGTCCTAGGGAAAGGCACTCCCCTCTTCGAAGGCATCAAGGACAAGTTGAATCTGAGACTTCTGAAAACTCGGACGTTCAAGTCAGGGAACGTCCTGCTTTACTACCAGCCCGTGAAGGACGGGAAGGAATCATAATGATCTTGAGACGGGAAAAATTGTGCGGTCACGGGACCGACGAGCAACATCTTTCTTGAGTAAAATGGGAGTCGAACTTTATTTTCTCTTCCCATCTCCGGCTCCAAAATTCCCTTTCGGTTCCCGTTTAAATACGAACCTCAATTAGAATTGACCGAACAAACTTGCAGTTAGACGTTTGGTGAAGAAGAGGCAGGAGATAGATGTGCAAATCGCGGAGACCTTCAAAGCACTGGCGGAGCATCGGATGATGACTGAGCTTCTCAAGAAGCTAAAGGCCAGTGTTTGAACGTGCCCGCAACGGCGCCGCCGGTCAAGCGATATCGGCGTTGGTCGATTCGAGTTCCAAGAATGCTTCTCTTCCACGTGAAGAGCGTCGCCCAGAAGGAGAGATGGGCATTCAGCGATCTCATGCGGATGCTGATAGTTCTAGGTGCAACCGTAGGTTGGCTGAGATTACGGAAGCAAGAGAACCTGGACAGGCTAGGGAAAATAGCTCACGCGATCCGCGTGGCGGACATGTTGAATGAGGCTGTTTCACATAAGCGCCGAACGAGAATCTACCCTGTCGTGAGAGATGACGCGGGTCGAGCCACCGACGTGGTCACGTTGATCCTTCCGGCCGGCTACGCTAGACTAATCGAAGCCTATGCGGCCACAAATCGGATATCGAAGAGTGACGCCTGCGAAAGGCTACTGACCTTTGGGCTGATCGCGTATTCGACGGCAGAGAACGCCCTGCTCCAAGCCATTCAACGAGTACGCAGACAAAGCTGAAACCCAGGTAGCACCACAAACTCCAATGTAGTACTAGGGTACTACATTCGCATTAGCTGGTCTCTTTCAGTTTCCAGCGTTCCATTGATCGCGAATCCATTGTTGTCCTCTGGGCGTTCTGCTTCGTCGTGCCAGGAATAGCGACAACAATGTCCTCTCATGCGCCGGCGGTACCGAGCTCGCGGCAATTTGCATGCTGATTTGCGGGAATGAGCATGCAATTTCAGTCTCGCATCCGATTGTTCTTTGCAGTTTTCTTCGTCTCACAGTCCCGTGTTTCTGCTGGGGAACTTCGACCCTGTAGATGGTCGCCGGCGACCAGCTACGTGGTCAGGAAGGGTAACTGCTGGATTTAGAATTATTTTCCTGTTGCCGCAAGGGTTTTACGCATGGGTGGTAGTGGGAACATTATGAAAGTTGACGAATCTCAACTGGCTTCGCTGAAGATTGAAGACAAGTCGAAGTATGAAGATGCAATCACTTACATGTATGCAGGAACGGACCCGGCCGCAGTACATAAACCCATAACGATATACAAAGAGAAGAATGCCAATGCATACCTAGTCGCAGGTCGTTACGCTAGCGCAACCGAGACCGAGCTAAAGTACAAGCCCCTAAACGAAGAAGAACAGAAGATAGTCGTTGGGAAGCTCGGTTCTGGCAAGATCATCAAGTTCCTATCGAAAGAAACCGTTCCACTCCCGTAACCCCGGATTTGACCGGTAAAAACAGTTTCTCTTCAGAAATGATGTATTGAGTTGAATTTTCGTACCTTCGTTGAAACCGTAGTCGCCTTGGCAGTGTTCGCTTCTGCATATGCCTTGATACGAATCGCCCTGACCGAATTACCACCGGTAACCCTGGCAGCCCTCCGATTCATTTTGGCATCATCCCTGATCGTGCCCTTAACTGTGTTTCATTATCGCGGGGGCGCTTCGGGCATCAGTAGAAGAGACTTGCCAATCTTGTTTGGCCTAGCGATTGCTCAAATATTCATGCCCAATCTTCTCCAGAACATTGGGCTTGAGTACACCACCGCCTCGGTAAGCAGCGTCCTTCAGTCAACAACGCCTGTTTTCACTTTGCTGCTTTCCTTCACCTTGCTTAAGGAGAATGTTGGGCTGAGGGAATTGGCAGGTGTAACGGTTGCAATGCTCGGTGTAATCCTCTTGTCAACAGGAGGGAACGTCGCGAACCTTGCTGGATCGGTGTTTCTCGGTAACTTACTCCAAGTCGGAGTCGCAGCTTCCTACGCCGTATCTGGAATCGTTGGGAAGCACTTGTTGAAGAAATATCAACCGATGTTCATAGTAACGCTGACGTTTGTATTCGGCGGTGCATTGCTAACACTTTTCGCGGTAGTCTTCGAGAGGAATTTGTGGCCGGCGGCGCTCTCGAATGAGGTCATAATGGCGCTGTTGCTGCTCTCTTTCATGTACTGCGTTGGTCTTGTGTGCTGGTATGATGTGCTTCAACGTACTGGCGTGTTCCGTCTCTATGTTCTTCTTTTCACTATGCCTGTTCTGGCCGTTCTAATTTCAGTCATCGTCTTGAGGGAAAGTTTCACAGCGCTCGACATCGTTTTCTCCGGGCTAACGCTTCTGGGAGTGGGTATAACGCAATTCGGCAAGCCCCATTGACAAGTCTCCCTCTACCCAGCCCAACATCTAGTATCGCATTAACTGAATTCTAAACGAGTAGAGCTGGCCGGTTGAGGGAACCTGGGGAACGTTTCCTTCAGGTTAGCTGCGGCCGGTGGAGTACGTTACTGCTGTCACTGTGACACCCACTAGGAATAGGATAATTCCTACCAAAACCCAGGCCAACCAGGCAGGCATCAAGATCGCGAGCCACCTAACGGCCCCAACAGCCAGAAAAGCGATTCCGAGAACGGAGATAACAAGTCCTGCGAGAATAAGGCCGACAGCTCGAGCTACCCGTTTTGCCAATCTTTCCGCTGGCTTGGCGATACCGCCTAAGACTTCGCGCAGAACCAATCGCGCGAGCTTCTCAAACAAGTTGGATGTTTCTTTTTCTGGCAATTTTGCTCACCTACTCGCTGGACCTGGACAACGCAACTCCTAGTGCCATCCCTGCTACGAAAGCGACACCGAGGGCGAGGATAGGTTGGTCTGTTACTTTCTGTGCTGCTCGCTCTTGAAGGGCATCAATCTGCACCTTGAGTTCGCTAAGACGCTTGTCCATATCCTTCGTAAGGTCCTTGACGTGTACCTCGACCTTCTCGGCTTCACGGCCTTCTTTTTTCGACAAACAACTACCACCTGAATATGTGCCAGGTCAATGAGATCTTCTGTTCCCTTTGCATAAGGAAACGCCGACGAGCAAGCCGAACGCGAAAGCCAATCCGGTCACAAGCAATGGGCTATCTTGCGCCGCTTTCCGGAATTCCCGCAATAAATCCTTCGGGGCCTGCATGTCTAGAATGTTTTCAACTTCCTCGTCGGAATAGTCATCCTTTTTTTGTGTCGTCTTCGACATGTGTCTCTATTCTGCTAAAGATTGTCCCAGCAAATATGTATTTGCGTTCTGTGTCATACCTGCCATCAGCCTCGAAATGGCGGAGAGCTATAAGGTGGGAGCCTTGAAGAACAGATGCATTGGGATGGGCAATGTCAGGCGAGAAGAAACAGACTAGCTATATCCTATCTAGACTCAGGGAGGCTAGAAGACTCCCTTCCTCTGACCTTACGTCGAGCGTGGAGGATTATCTTGAAGTCATCTACGAGTTGATGAAAGAGAGAGGTTACGCAAGGTCAGTTGACATTTCTGAATACTTAGGTGTCAAGTCTCCAAGCGTTACGAGCATGCTGCAAAGGCTGCATGGCATGGGGCTCGTTGTATATGAGCGCTATCGGGGTATTACACTAACTGAAAGAGGTAAACGGTTGGCACGCTCCGTGGAACAACGCCACCTAGTCATAACTCGATTCCTTCGAATTCTTGGCGTGAGCGAGAGCATTGCGAACTCAGATGCCGAGGGCATTGAGCACCACGTCCACGAGGCAACGATCGAGCGAATCAGTAAGTTTGTCGACTTTGTCGAGAAGAACAAAGCTTGGTTTGACGCCTTTGACCGTTCGGCGAAGAGCGGTGGACCTTAAGGTTAAGCGTCAACCACTCGTCTAGCTGAGATGCTATCTCCAGTCTTCATAGGTTTCTTCGTGCACGTTCAGCTATGGCGTCGGCCATTTCTGAAAGGCGTGCTGTGCCACCCAGGTCATAAGTTACTTTCTTTCCTTCCGCGATGACCTCCCGTGTTGCCTTGAAAATGGCTTCAGATTTCTTCTTCTCCCCTAGGTATTCAAGCATCCAGGCACCAGCGAGAACCGTTGCTGTGGGATTGACCTTATCTTGGCCCTTGTAAGCCGGGGCACTTCCATGGGCTGGTTCGAACATTGCATAATTATCCCCGAAGTTAGCTGAATATATGCATCCGATACTCGCGACCAACGCCGAGATCTCTTCGGAGATTATGTCCATGAAGAGGTTGGTTCCAAATATGATGCTCTGGTTAAACCGTTGGGGATTCTTGATAAGTTGCTGTGCAAAATTGTCTATGAAATATTCCTCCATGCTAATGTCAGAATAATTCTTGTGGGCGGTTCTGGCCGCGTCCATGAAAAGGCCGTCTGTCTCTTTCAATATGTTCTGCTTCGTAATCGCGTAGGTTCTCTTCCACCCGCGCCGCTTCGCCTCTTCAAAGGCCCTCTTAGCGAGCTTCTCGCTCGGCTCACGTGTAATCTTCCGAAAGGCTATTGCCACATCGTTCGATAGGCGATGCTCAAGTCCAGAATACAGACCCTCGGTCGCCTCACGCACGCAAACTAGCTCTACATCCCCAAGCGGCCTCTTGGTTCCCTCGAATGTCTTCACAGGACGAATATTCGCGTAGAGACCCTTCCGCTGGCGAATACTGACCGCAACACTCCGCGGCGTGTTAGGCCCAGCAGGTGTTGTGGTTGGGCCTTTCAAGCATGCGTCCGCGGCCTCAATTATCTTCCAACTTTCATCGGGTATCAGCGTTGCTCCACCGTGGGTCTGCCACCATTCAAAGCCAGCATCGCACGAAAGGAATTCTATGTTTGTGCCGACGGCTCTCAGAACCTTCAAGGTCGCATCGGTGAGTTCAGGACCCGTTCCATCGCCTTTGATCAAAGCAACGCTCTTCGTCAAAACTCATCCGAGCGCAACGAGTGGCCTTGATAGTTAAGTATTGTTTTGCAAGCCGTGAAATTGTGATGGCGGGCGGGGAGGGATTCGAACCCCCGACCTCAGGCTCCGGAGGCCTGTGCCCTATCCAGGCTAGGCTACCCGCCCGTCAGAGGAGAGAGTAGGTTTTCATGTATAAGGGTGGACACAAGAATTTTCGAAGAGCAGCGAACCAATTTTAAGGCGAACGATGCCATAGCAAATAACTGAACCGCCTCCAAAAACCGGAAAATTGGTCGCCTTGGGGAACATTCTCCAGCAATTTAGAGATGAGTGTAACAGCGCCCTTCGTGATGCGCTGGAGAAGTCTTTTCCGGAATGGGTCGTTAAGATCCCGCGCCTTACGGTCCCTCCGTCCCTCGAATTTGGAGAGCTGACATCGTCAATTGCACACGAAATTGCTCGTCAAAAGCAGCTTCAACCACAACAAGTTGCCCAAGCAATTTGCGCCGCCTTACCGATAAGGAAAGGCACGCTTTTGGCAAATGTCGAAAGCGTTTCAGGATATGTGAACTTCAAAATAGATTACAAGGTTGCCGCCCCTCAAATTCTTGCAAATGCACTTCGAGAGGACGTCCGCTTCGGCATTGAGAAATCAGAACATCCGATAAGGATGACGGTGGAACATACGAGCGCTAATCCGAGCGGCCCCCTAACAATGGGCCATGCTCGAAACGCCATACTTGGTGATGTGCTTGCACGCTTACTGAAGGCAAGAGGGCATTCAATCAAGAAAAGGTTCTACATTGACGACATGGGACGGCAAGTGTCGATTCTCGCATACGGCTACAGCCTCCTAAAGGAACCTGAACCTCAAGGTAAGGCGGACCATTGGTTCGGACGCCTTTACGCTTGCACGAACTGCGCGGTTCAAGTCGAAGCCACGAAGTTGAAATTGAAGCAAATTGGTGACGATCCAAACCAGAGCGAACAAAGAGCTGAGCTTCAACGGAACCTCGACGATTGGGTAGGGATCGCTGCGGAACTCGGAGCAACTGACGCAGAACTCTTAGCAAAGGTTGTAAACGCCGTGCGTGCAGAGCCAAACCCTGAAAAAGCCATTCAAGATATTGGGCGCAGATACGAGCAAAATGAGAAAGAAGCCGTTGCTTTAGTCAGAAAGGTTTCTAAACTATGCCTGAACGGAATCAGGGCAACGTTAGACGAGATGAATATTACATTTGATACTTGGGACTGGGAAGGGGAACTACTTTGGAACGGTTCCGTTGACAAAACGCTTGCCAGGCTAGCTAAACTGCCCTTCGCAAAGAAGGAGGGCGCGTCAATTTCATTGGACGTTAACTCCATATTGGACGCCTATTCGCTACGCAAAGAATTCGGCCTGTCCGAGAATTATGAGGTCCCACCATTGACCCTCGTTCGCAGTGATGGCACAACTCTTTACCCAACGAGGGATATCGCATATTCAATCGCAAAGTCAGCCGATTCGGATAAGGTGATAAACGTAATCGCGTCGGAACAGAATTTACCCCAACTACAAATCCGCCTAGCACTCTACGCGCTCGGCGAACAAAAGGCGGCACTTAATCAGATCCATTATGCGTACGGGCTGGTTGAGCTCCCAGGCGGGGTCAAATCGTCGAAAAGGAGAGCGCATTACGTAGCTCTTGATGACGTGATCGAACAGGCCAGATCCCGAGTTGAGCAAACAATGGCACAGAGAAAAGAAGAACTTGGGGCGACCGAATCCCACAGGACAGCTCAGAATATAGCGCTAGGCGCAATCAGGTTCACTCTGCTTAATGTTAACAGCATGAAGAACATGACATTCACTTGGGACCGGGTCCTCAGCCTAGAGCGCAACAGCGCCCCGTTCATCAACTACGCCTATACTAGGGCTGGGAGTATTCTTCGGAAACTAGGCGAATTCCCAAAAAATGCAGACTGTTCGCATCTAACACATCCCCTTGAACTCCTGCTCATATTCAAAATCGGGCAGATGACTGATGTCTTCTGCGAAGCTGCAGACCAGCTCAAACCGGAGGAATTGACTGGGTACGTGAATTCCATGGCCGAAAAGTTCCATGAATATTACGAGAAGGTGGACGTAATCCACGCAGGCGCAGATGTTAAGAACGCAAGGGCTTGGCTAGTTAGAGGCATACAGGTTGTGCTCCGGAATTCTATGGAGTTACTCGGAATCAGCGAAAGTGAAAGGATGTAACAATCATGAGCAAGAATTCTCCGAGACTCAGTTGGCAGGGGATAAGGGGCTACTTCACGCTCGATCTGAGCCTACGAAGCCTATATGATAAGCTATTCTTGCTGCTCTTCGTTATCGACGTGATTCTGCGAGCCATATGGCTTGACAAGCCAACGGGGTCCCTAATCTTCGATGAGTGGTATTACGTTAATGTTGCACGAGTCATCCTCAGGCTTCCCCAAAGCCTAGGAGCAAATTCGCAACCACCATATGTCAATGTTCCTCCCGGCCTGGACCCGAACCATGAACATCCACCCCTGGCCAAACTGCTAATCGCATTCTCAATGTACTTGTTGGGGGACAATGGTTTCGGCTGGCGCATACCGAGTGTAATATTTGGTTCAATTGCGCTCCTCGTTTTCTACTTACTAATGAAGAAGCTTGCGACCTTCAAGATGGTTCCACTGGTCGCGACCTTCCTATTTTCCTTCGATAATATGATCTTCATTCAGAGCCGGATTGCAATCCTCGACATCTTCGCCTTGACATTCATGCTCCTGGGGCTCTACTGGTACTTCTCGGGCCATTCCTACCTTAGCGCGATCGGTATGTCACTCAGTGCCTTAACTAAGATTACTGGCGTAGCAGGACTGCTCATAATTGTGATTCTGCATGCCGTAAGATTCGCGACGGGCCGTACGAAGGGAAAGACGTGGAGCGACTTCTTTTCGTGGTTCGAAAAGTACTTTGCAGTTTTTCTAGTCTCGTTTCTAGTATTGCTCACAATAATGGACCGGTTGTGGGTGGGTTATTCCAACCCCATTGAACACATCCAATTTATTCTCAGTTACTCGACAAACCTTGTATCCCAATGCCCCAACGGAATCATAAGTTGTCCATGGCAGTGGCTCCTGAATCAAATTCAGATTCCTTACCTCATAGTGAACGTCCAAGTTTCCTCAGCTAGCGGCACATCGAGTTACAAGGCCGTTTCATTCTTGGGTGCGATGAATCCTGCCATTCTATACCTGACCATACCTGCGATGCTGTATGCCACTTACAGTTATTACCAGAAGAGGAGCGACCTAACTCTGCTTTCGATCGTCTGGTTCGCGGTCACATACTTGCCTTACTACCCCGCCGCCATAATCGATCAACGGGTGACCTACCTCTTCTACTTCCTTGCTGCTGTACCGGCAATCTGCGCCGCCGTCGCCCACATGATTTTGGACCAAAACCCGCCGAAACTAGTTGTCGTCTTCTATCTCGGGGTAGTTCTCCTTGCTTTCTTCTTTATGTTCCCATTTAAGGTCATACCAACCTAAAATCTAAAGGGGTCCTCGACGGGACTGCCCTGACCGAAATCAACAAATACGAAGCTTGAAGCTTAGACCTACTTGCACAAGGATTCCAACAGATAGCACTGCACAGGGAACTTTGGATAACTAGGAGGTGACTAAGGCATGGCACAAGAGAAGGCAGCTCCATCCCCCCCAAGGGAACAGCCAAGGGCTCGAGAGCCGATTCCACCGGACACGATCCTGATTGGAAAGAAACCCATAATGGCCTACGCAACCGCGGTCATGATGCACTTTCAGGCAGGCGCTCAAACTTTGACCGTTAAGGCCAGAGGGCGGGCAATCAGCACAGCGGTCGATGTCGTCGAAGTTGTACGCCGCAGATTCTTTGCAGGAAAACTTGCAGTCCAAGAGATAAGCATCGGAACTCAAGCGCTCGGAGAAGGTAGCGACATCAGAAACGTTTCAACGATTGAAATCAAAGTGAAGAAGACAGGATGACATGGGTCGCCAAATCGGAGCTTAGGTACTGAAGTGAAAATCCCAATTTCTTTTGCGGTTTTCGGTTTACTAGCGAATTCGTAAGGTAATTTGGTGAATACCAAACGAAATCGGTGGAATCAACAGAGGCTGCTTGCGTTGTTTTCTGTTATCGCAGATTGATTAGGACGCGCTTCTGTGCAACATCAGAATAGTGCGCACTCTTAGTTCCTGAACGATGATTATGAGAAACCTGTTTCGGTGACTCACCAATTCTTGACAGTTTTCTTGCATGAAATTTGAATAGCATTCGTTCGTGTACGCAGAACAAGCACGAAGAATTGTTGTAAGCACAAATCGGTGAATGTTAGAATGAATCAAGGTTTTCTCAAGGACTGGGATAGGGACGAAAGAGAGCCTGTTTTTTCAAGAGTTGGTGACCGTTTCCATCATAAACCCGCTGTCAAGGAGCAAATCAGTTCGGCGCTCTACAGGCTGAATGTTCAGAAGAATAAGCTCGAAACAGCCGCCTCCCGCATGCAACAGCACGACAAGGACATTTTCGCCAAATGCATCAATTCGCAGATGGCACACGACAACGCTCGAGCGATGATGTATGCGAACGAGTGCGCAGAAGTGCGCAAGATGGCCAAGGTAACGGTGCAGTGCCAGATGGCGTTAGAGCAAGTCTACTTACGCCTCCAGACGATCGAAGAGTTTGGCGACGTTGCAAAAATGATGGCTCCCGTGGCGAGCGTGGTCCACTCAATAAAGAGCCAGATATCAGGAGTGATGCCTGAAGTAGGTTTTGAACTCGGCCAAATAGGCGAGGTTCTAAGCGGCGTGGTTGATGAGGCAGGCGAGGTCACTGGATCAAATTACGATGTGAACGCGTCTAGTGAGGAGGCTCAAAGAATACTCGGCGAGGCTAATACCATCTCAGAGCAGCACATGAAGAACATATTTCCAGATCTACCGAGCAACGGATCCGTGTCGCGCCAGAAAGTTGGCGAAGCCGGAATTTCTCACTAGAGGATTAATTCGCCATGACCCTCACCGTAGAACAAATTGGAAAGTACCTAGGGCAGGCGTTTGAGGATCCGATGGGACGGCCCTCAGGCAAGCTAGTAGGTCTTACGGCGGATATCAAAGATGAAGTACAAGCCGTCCAAGTAGCATTGAGTAGTGGGGAAGTTACAGAATATTCAATCAATTCGGTCAGAGTCATCAACGGACACCCAATCATACTAGAGGCATGGCGCATCGAGGCCGAGGATCTGAAAAAGGAACACGACATCATCAAGAGAAGAAGGCAAGCGCTCGACCTGCTCCTAAAGGACGGAGACATCGACCAAACCGAGTACAATCAGCTGCGAAATAGCTACGAGGACATAAACAAAGAGATCATTGGAAAACGCGAAAAGGTAGTCGAGACCCTAAAGGAAGAGATAGCAAAGCTTGAACAACAAATCAAAGACCTTCAAACAGCCTTAACGAACAACAAGATGTTGTACACAGCTGCTGAAATCGACGAGAGCACTTACCACTCAGTAACCGAATCTATTCGAGCGGGACTCGAAATTGCCCGAAAAGAACGAAAAGACCTTGACAACACGAGGGAGTCATTGCAGACAATCGATGGCTTAGAAGCCTCAATTACGACCACGGAAGCCTCGGCCCCGACAAAAATCCCTGATGTAGTAGTAATCAAGATGCGAGAATCAACCTAACCACGATAGGATGTGGTTACCTTCTCCATCTTTAGGAAAGTTGAGGACAAGCTTCACCCCGTGCCACTAAAGGAACGCATTGAGCACGCATCTTTCAGACTCCGTGCGCAACTTGAAAAACTGGAGCACATGTACGCTCGTCTTCACCAACGTGACACTGACCTCTTTCAACGCTGCGTAGGCGCACAGGTCTCGAACGACCTGGGACATGCGAGGATCTACGCCAACGAATGCGCCGAAATAAGAAAAATCGCCCAAGTCGTCTTGGGCAGTCAACTTGCCCTGGAAAAGGTAATTCTCAGGCTTGAGACCGTCGAAGAATTCGGTACGATCATGTCGCAGATCGCCCCTGTCATGGGCATAGTTAAGGAAACAAAATCGAAAATTGCTGGCATCGTTCCCCAAGTCGCCAGCGAACTTGAAGAAGTCAACAACATGTTAGGGGACCTAACCTACGAAACCGGCGAAGTCACGGCAAACACCCTCCCCATAGAAACAACGGACGGAGAGGCAAGAAAAGTGCTCGAGGAGACTGGGCTGATCGCAGAACAGAAGTTGCATGAACACTTCCCAGACCTTCCAACCCTAGAAACCACTCAAGTTGCAGTCCCCGAACCCGCAATCTCAATCCCGGACATGGAGGCGGACATCGATGAACAAGTCTACGACTACGCAAGAAAACATGATGGCGAGATGAGTGTGGAGTCATGTGCGCAAGAGCTCCACGCCTCACCGGTCCAAGTGAAAATCGCCATTCAGAGACTGCGGGAAAACGGAAAGGTCGTAATCGAATGATCAGGACTAGTGTGAGTGGTTATTGATGCAGCTTTCGGGTTCTGAACAACTCGAACAGATGGCAGCGAGATTCGCAAATGAAGCCGTTCAGTTTGATAAGCAAGGCGCAAAATCGAACGCAATCTCAAGGTACGAACGGACAGCTGAGATACTTCTGAAGCTCTGCACTCTCTACCCCGAAGCCCCCCAAACCCGCCTCTACATGCAACAGGTGGAAAATTGCAAACGCAGGATCAAGGAGCTCAAGGATGAGAATGGGCACTTAGATGAGCGCCCTAGTCTAGCACAATCTACTAAGCTTGAGCAGCTCGTATTGGCAGAGAAACCGAACATCAAGTGGGGCGAGATAGCTAACCTCCACGACGCCAAGAAAGCTATCGAAGAATCCATAGTCTTTCCAGTGAAGCGCCCAGACCTTTTCCCATTAGGTTGGCCCAGAGGAATATTGTTTTTCGGCCCACCGGGCTGCGGGAAAACTCTTCTTGCCGCCGCAATTGCGACTGAGATTGACGCAGTATTCTACAGTGTTGATGCCGCTTCAATCATGTCCAAGTGGCTTGGCGAATCTGAGAAGAATGTTGCCGAACTCTTTGGTTCGGCTCACAAAGCATCGAAAGAAGGCCACCCCGTCATAATTTTCGTTGATGAAGTGGACTCGCTGGTTGGAATTCGTGGAGACGAAGTAGGTGGCGAGGTAAGAACCCGCAACCAATTTCTCAAAGAAATGGACAACATCTTGGATAAGAAACGCCAAAGCCATGTTTACGTCATTGGGGCGACCAACAAGCCTTGGGCAATAGATGAGCCATTCATCCGTAGGTTCCAGAAGAGAATCTATGTTCCACTCCCGAACTCTGAAGCTAGACGAGAATTGTTCGGCATTTACGCGAAGGACCTGCGGCTGGACCATGACATAGACCGAGAGACCCTAATTCAGAAGACGGAAGGCTACTCTGGGAGCGACTTTCGGGACATATTCCAAGGGGCCCAAACGCGAGTTGTGCGGGAATTATTCGAGGGCAACACGCTGAAGGCTCAAGGTCAAGCGCGACCCATCACGATGGATGATTTCAGAGAAATTTTGAGAAAACGGAAACCAAGCGTTTCGCTCCAAATGTTGGGCCTTTACGATAAGTGGTTCGAAACATACAAAGCACTTTGAGGTAAGAATGAAATGATTGATGCAGTAGACTACAAGATCCTGGCGGAACTTGTCGAAAACGCCAAGTACTCCTTTGCAGAGATCGGGCGCAAACTGAGCCTTCATCCAAATGTCGTCGCCTACCGCGTAAACAAGCTGGAGAAGAACGGAGTAATCAAGGACTACACAGCAGACCTAGACCTGGAGAAACTTGGAGTAGCGGAACAAATCTTAATTGGCGCCAGCTTCCCGAGAGACACAGAAAGGGATGCAATTATCGAGAAAATTGCGGCAATCCCCCAAACGGTGAAAGTGGTGAGCTCACTTGGCGAACCTGAAGGGCTTGTTTTCCTGGTAGGTAAGAACAAGTCGGAAATCGAGAAGTTGATGACAAAACTAAGATCCCTCAATGTCAAGATCGAATACACCGGATCAATAATACGAACTCTTGAAGAAGGCAGGCTCGGCAATTTCCTGAAGATCTTGGCCAACGAACACGAAACAGCAACAAACCAAAACAGCGGGAATGGAACACCCACAAAGGGGGGATAGATAGTATGTTCAAAGAAAGAACTCCGTGGAGTAAGAAGCTCAAGGAAGCAATCCACCCAACTCCAATGAAGCAACGCATCAGCGAATGCCTATTCAAACTAAAGATCCAGCAACGAAAACTCGAGAGAACCTCATACCATATGCAGGAACGCGACCAAGCACTCTATGGGAAATGCGTTTTGGCAGTTCAGGGGAAGAACACCGAACTCGCGTCAATCTACGCCAACGAATGCGCCGAACTCAGAAAGATGGCGAAAGTCATCTTACACAGTGAACTAGCACTTGAACAAGTTACATTAAGATTGGAAGCAGTGAACGAATTCGGCCAACTAGCCGCCACAATGATGCCGATTGCAGGCGTTGTAAGAACACTGAAGTCGCAATTGGAAGGCGTGATGCCTGAGGTCTCATTAGAACTCTCCAGCGTAAACGAGACACTTGAAGAACTGAGCATGGAAGTTGGAGAAACTAGTGAGAACACTTTCGATATTTCGTCATCCAGTGGAGAGTCGCAGAAAATCCTTCAGGAAGCCAACCTCGTAGCCGAACAGAAGATGAAGGAGCGCTTCCCAGAGCTGCCACCCATTCCAACCAGTGAAGCTCGGATGTAACCGGGCTTCCGTCCCCTTCCTTTTTCAATCCCCTCTCCTCTTATCTGCACCATAACGAGGTGCAGTTGAACGGTCGTCATTAACAAGCTTCTGACATTGAGGTCGTCTGAAAGAAGGCAACTCATCGATATCACGCCTCAAGTGATGAATTTCGTTGAAGAAGCTGGAATAAAGAATGGAACGTGCATCATCAGTGTACCTCATGCAACTGCCGCTATAGTCGCAAACGAACATGAAAGCGGCCTTATGCAGGACATGCTTGCCAAGGTCGAGGATGTGTTCCCAAGGTCTTGGAGCTATGGCCACAACGCTATCGACGATAATGCCGACGCCCACTTGGCTGCGGCATTTCTCGGGCATTCTCGAATGTTCCCAATCGTAGATGGCCGACTCATTAGGGGGACTTGGCAGAACGTCTTTGTGGTCGAACTCGATGGCCCGCGCACGAGACGTGAAGTATGGTTGCAAATCATAGGCGAGAGTTAATGGCGCATATGGGGGCCTTGTATGTCGTACTCGACTCAAACGAAACCCTCGAATACATGAGGGTGAAGTTTTAGGCCTCGTAAAGCCTAATAGCGATGAAAACGGAGCACACGAAGAAGGAATCAAAAGTGCCGGAAGAGAACAACCTTACTTGGGTCATCGGTGGCCCTCAAGGCAGCGGAATTAACTCTGTTGCCGAAACATTCGCAAAGGCTTGTGCCCGCGGCGGGCTTCATGTTTTTTCCAACATCGAATACCACTCAAACATCAAGGGAGAGCACAGTTACTATCGAGTACGTGCCTCCGATAGGGAAGTTCGATCACACGTCGACTGGATTGACCTTCTCATAGCGCTTGACAAGGAAACTCTGTTTGGTGACTTGCATAAGGAGTACCCATCACACAACGGCCATAGGAATGAAGTTAGCCCTGGCGGGGCGATTGTATTCGATTCCGCTCTAAAGTTAAAGCCAGAGGAAATCGGACGCCCAGATGTCAGCCTGTACGCCGTCCCATACATGGCCGTATTGATCGAGGCTTTGAAGGAGACTGGCCACGAGCATGAGCTGAGCAAGTATCAGGTTATGACAAACACTGTGGCTTTCGGTGCGTCAATGGCTTTGATCGACTATGACTTTGATGTAGTCGCTTCAGCGATCAAAGAAGGTTTCTCGGGAAGAAAGGCTGCCCTTGGTGAGCTCAATGTGACAGCAGCACGTCACGGATACGACTATATCAAGAAGAATTTCCAGGACGGTTTCGCGTACAAGCTCCATCCGATCCCATCACAGGAGAAGCGAATGGTGATTCGAGGAGTTGCAGCTGTTGGAATCGGAAAGTTTAGGGCAGGTTGCGGTTTTCAAACTTACTACCCCATCACTCCCGCGACGGACGAAAGTGAATACTTGGAGAACCACCAAAAGGACTTCAACATTGTCGTTGTCCAAACTGAAGATGAGATTTCCGCAGTACTCATGGCAACGGGTGCTGCGCATGCAGGCGTTCGTGCGTCAACCTCAACTTCAGGTCCAGGTTTCTCCTTGATGGCTGAAGGACTCGGTTGGGCTGGCCATACAGAGGCCCCAGGCCCAGTCATAATCTTGTACCAGCGTACGGGCCCTTCAACTGGTCTTCCGACTAGGACTGAGCAAGGAGACCTCCAATTCGTGTTGCACGCAGGCCACGGAGAGTTCCCTAGAATGGCCGTCGCTCCAGGTGATGTAGTTGAATGCTTCAGCGACACATTTGACGCATTCAATTACGCTGAGAGGCTTCAAATGCCGGTCGTTGTAATTGCTGACAAGTTTCTCGCCTCAAGCTACCGTACCGTTCCGATGTTTGATACGAGGGACCTGAAAATTGACCGCGGCCAAATGCTCTCAGAAACAGATCTGGCCGGGAAGGGTGTCTACAAACGCTATGAGTTTACGCCACTTGGCATTTCGCCAAGAACTATTCCTGGGATGGCTGGAGGAATATTCCACACAACCGGCGATGAGCATGACGAGTTTGGTAGCATAACAGAAAACTCAGAAAACCGTGTCAAGATGATGCAAAAACGTATGCACAAACTTCAGCTGGCTAACGAGTTGATTCCAGATGAGAAGAAAGCTAACTTTTTCGGCCCCGAGAAAGCAGACATAACACTCGTGGGTTGGGGGTCAACTAAAGGTGCAATTCTTGACGGGATGCAGGATCTCGAAGCAGACGCGATCAGATGCAATTTCCTTCAAATCAGATACATGAGCCCGTTCCCTACGGAATTGGTGACCAAACATCTTTCGAACGCGAAGAAGAAAGTGTTAATTGAGAATAATTACACCGGGCAGTTGGGAGCGTTGATTAGGGAACACACAGGGATAGCAATGGATTACAAAGTTCTCAAGTACAATGGCAGGCCGTTCTCGCAGAATGAAGTCTATGAAGGAGTTAAAGAGGCAATTAAGAACGGCACCAAGGAGGTCGTGATGGCCCATGCTTGAACTCAAAGATTTCAGAACTAAGGTACATAACGACTGGTGCCCAGGTTGCGGCGACTTCGGCATACTAAACGCGGTGCAGATGGCGCTGTTCGAACTCAAATTGGAACCACATGATGTCGCCATAGTCTCTGGCATAGGTTGTTCCGGAAAGACACCACACTTCGTAAACACCTACGGCTTTCACACGCTTCACGGGCGGTCTTTGCCGATAGCAACTGGAATCAAGCTTGCAAACACGGCGCTGACCGTGGTCGCCGTCGGCGGCGATGGCGACGGTTATGGAATTGGTGCAGGCCATTTTCTCAACACGGGCAGGCGAAACCTTGACTTCACCTACGTTGTACATGATAACCAAGTTTACGGCTTAACCAAAGGCCAAGCCTCTCCAACTTTACCGAAAGGGCTGAGAACCAAATCTATGCCAGCCCCAGCGATCATTGAGGGAATAAACCCCCTTGCGACCGCTATCAGCGCTGGCTATACTTTCGTGGCACGCAGCTATTCCCTCGATGTCAGGCATTTGAAGGAAATTCTGAAGGCAGCTATCCTTCATAGGGGTAGTGCGCTGGTTGATGTGCTGCAGACGTGCCCTACTTACAACGACATAAACACGAAGGAATGGTACGCGGGCGCCGACTTGGCCTCTAAGGCACCGAGGCTCTACAAGTTAGAGGAAAGCGGCTACGATGGAAACGTCAAAGACCCGAACGACTCGAACGAAGTAAACCAGATGAAAGGTCAAGCAATAATCCGGTCCTTCGAGTGGGGCGAGAAAGTACCAATCGGGGTGTTCTACAGAATACAAGAACCAACCTACGAGGATATGATAGCGAACAGGATGCCGTCGTACAAAGAAGTCCCACTCACCAAGCAGGACCTGTACCACCGAGACACTACTTCACTGTTCGAAGCCTTAGTCTAGAACAGCCCTACTTTTTCTTTTCCTTTCCGTGGACTCCGGGCGTCGTCATCGCGAAGGGGTCCAATATTTCATCGAGTTGATGAGCTGAAAGTAAGCCCTTTTCCAACACGACCTCGCGCAATGGGACCCCACGCGCCAGTGCTTCCTTTGCAACTTCTGCTGCTTTCTCATAGCCAATGAACGGGTTGAGGGCTAACGCGACCCCCGCGCTTTTCTCAAGTAAAGCTGTACACCTTTCCTCATTCGCTTTGATACCCTTCACGAGCCGCTCATTGAATACGCGTACGGCATTCGTTAGGATCATGAGTGACTGTGTTAGGTCGTATGCGATTACGGGCATCATCACGTTCAACTCTAGCTGGCTCGCTTGGGCGGCCATCATAATGGTTACGTCTTTCCCAATGACTTCGAAGCAAACCATGTTTAGCATTTCAGCAATACTTGGGTTTATCTTACCTGGCATTATCGAGGATCCAGGCTGTACAGCTGGTAGGACTATTTCTCCTATTCCGGTGGCTGGCCCAGAACTCATCAGGCGCAGATCATTAGCGACTTTCGTCAGATCAACGCTCAATGTGCGGAGGGCAGCCGAGAATGTTACGAAATCGGCCATAGATTGCATCAACGCCGCATAGTTGCGTGCAACTCGGAACTTGAAACCCGTGTATTTGGATAGGTTCTCCACCGCAAGTTTCACGCATCTCGGGTCTGCGTTCAAGCCGGTACCAACGGCCGTCCCCCCCAAGTTGAGTTCCAGCAACTTGTCCCCGGCATGTTCTACGGTTTGGAGGTCATCTTCCGTAATTTTCGCCCAAGCTGCAAACTCTTGGCCTAGGCGAATTGCACCTGCGTCCTGCAAATGTGTACGGCCGGATTTCACTATGTGATCGAATTCCTTTGCCTTCTCATCAAAGCCCTGCTTCAGGGAGGTAAGGGTTTCAATGAGTGGTTTAGCCATCAATACGCTCGCTACGCGAATGAAAGTTGGATAGGTGTCGTTAGTGGATTGGCCCATGTTAACGTGGTCGTGGGGGCTTACGAGCTTGTAGTCGCCCTTTCGGCCGCCAAGTATTTCGATGGCTCTGTTCGCCAGGACTTCGTTCGCGTTCATGTTGTGGGAAGTCCCTGCACCAGCTTGAAAAACATCTACGACAAAAGCGTCTCGAAGAGCACCGTTAAGGATTTCATCAGCTGCGGAAACAATTGCCTGCCCCACTCTCTTATCCAAGAAACCCAGTGAGAGATTCGCATCCGCCGCAGCTTTCTTGACTAGAACCGTTGCCTTAATGAATTCTGGCAGCGGCCTTATACCACTGATTGGGAAGTTCTCAACAGCCCTTGCAGTCTCGGGGCCGTAGTAAGCTTGCAACGGCACCCGCACAGACCCAAGCGAGTCTCTCTCGACCCTCGCATCATCATTTCTCGACATGAAACGGACGCCAAGCGGACTCTACTGACGCGGCAATAAAGGCCTTAGGCCCAACATTTGGAATATGGCAAACCAACGGTTCAGGGCCAGGCCAGAAACGCTGGCAAGTAGGAATACTAGGTCAAGGTGCAGCTAGGCGAGGCACTCAAGGCAACGCATCGCAAATTCGAGCAAACACTAAATATGGTAATGCAGCACACCGACTGTCTGTTGAGGCAATGGTACACTTGGAAAGTTCCGGTGTTTTCCTTCCAGAAGCTTAAACGAACTCCTTCACTAGTCGATATGCGGAATAATTCTCGGGAGCGATTGTGCCTTGAGTAAGGAAATTGGCATTACTGTGAAGAAGGCAGAGGACCTTTCGGAATGGTATACGCAGGTAGTGACCAAGGCTGAACTCGCTGACTATGCCCCCATGAAGGGGTTCATGGTTCTTCGCCCCTACGGGTACTCGATATGGGAGAAGATCAAAGAGTGGTTGGACCGGAAGCTCAAGGAGGCTGGTCACTCGAACGCTTACTTCCCACTTTTCATTCCGGAGAGCTACCTCAAGAAGGAGGCAGAGCATTTCAAGGGGTTCACCCCGGAGGTATTCTGGGTAACCGAAGCTGGAGAGAACAAGCTCTCAGAACGGCTCGCGGTTCGTCCCACATCTGAAACCATCGTCAATGACGCGTATTCAAGGTGGGTTCGAAGCTGGCGAGACCTGCCGCTGTTGATCAACCTCTGGAACTCGGTACTGAGGTCCGAAATCACCGCGACTCGACCCTTCATCAGGACCTCGGAATATCTGTGGCAGGAAGGCCACACCGTACACGCCACGAAGGAAGATGCCGACAAAGAGGTAATGATGATACTGGAATTCTATCGTCAACTCGTGGAGGATCAGATGGCGGCCCCGGTACTAACTGGCTACAAAAGCGAGAAAGAGAAATTCGTCGGGGCCCTCTACACGACAACTCTTGAAGCAATGATGCCGGATGGGAAAGCAATGCAGATGGGAACATCACACAATCTTGGACAGAATTTCTCCAAACCTTTTCAAATCAAATACCTGGGGCAGGATGAACAGACGCACTTCGCCTGGACAACTTCGTGGGGCGTTTCCTGGCGACTGATTGGCGCTATGATCATGCTTCACAGCGACGATAAGGGATTGGTCATCCCGCCTCGAATCGCTCCGATTCAGGCTGTCATCGTTCCGATATACTACAAGACTGAGCGGAGCGAAGCCGTCGCGGAAAAGGTTCGAACCACCGCCGAGAAGTTATCTAAAGCCGGGCTAGCTGTGCATGTGGACTCCCGTGAGCAATACACCCCTGGGTGGAAGTTCAACGAATGGGAGCTCAAGGGGGTCCCCCTTCGGGTAGAAATCGGACCGAAAGACGTTGAAAAGAATCAAGTTACATTGGTTCGGCGTGACAACTCACAGAAACTCGCGGTCAAAGATGACGCCATTGTTGATGAAGTTCAGAGATGCCTGGACGAGATACAGAAGTCTCTGTACTCTAAAGCGAAATCAGCCCTCAACGATTCAATAAGCCAGGCAACCGACTATGGCCAATTCAAGAAGAACCTGAATGACCGCGGCGGGTTCGTAAGGGCCTGTTGGTGTGGGCGAAGTGAATGCGAGGAGGCCATAAAGAATGAAACAGGAGCAACTATTCGCACAATCCCTCTCACGGAGGAAAAACTATTCTCAAGCTGCATATATTGTGCAAACACTGCGGCGAAGGTAACATACTTCGCTAAATCCTACTAGTCGCTCTAATACGCGCCTAGAGCTCATAACAACGTTTAAGCGCCGCACAAGCGGGTTTACGGTGGCGGATAAGATTTGACGAAGAAGAGAAAGTCCCGCGGACGAAGCAAGGGAGGAAAAGGGCGGAGCGAGATGATCCAGTGCAACCACTGCGGTAGGCCAGTTCCAAGAGACAAGGCCAAACGTGACACTCAATGGATCTCGTTGGTGGACGCGTCGCTTGCACGTGAACTTCGCTCCAAGGGAACGTACATCGCACGTCAGCGCGTGGTCAAGTTCTATTGTGTCTCCTGCGCGGTACACTTCGGACTTTCGAAGGTAAGATCTAGGGACGAAAGGCACTTTTACTAACCTAAGTAACGTGTTGCGCACTGAGAACTACACCTCACATCCTCAGCTACGCTGAAGGGTTATCGTCAGACGAAAGCGCAGCGCCTTTCAAGAATTGTTTGAATCACCGAATTCCTAGTGCGATGTCGTGAGGGTATGGGGTTGATCTGCGGTGAATGTGGGGCTTTGTTGAAGGATCACGCTGAGTTGGATGAGCATAGGAAAACTTGCCTGGGGACAATTCAAGGAAGATGCTAGAAGCAGCCGACGGTTATCCTATAAGGCGCTAGTACCGAAGTCAAGTCTTCAGAATCGAATTTGTCGAACGCGGTGCGGCGGGTAATCTGGTGGGTTTTCGCCGGGAATAGGGGCGGCCCAAACCGCGCCCGTCTAGTCGTCTGCCTAAAGGAGAAGCCTATGAATGCGAACCAGCTGGCACAAAAGCTAGGGATGGATTACAAAACAATCCGCCACCACTTAGGAGTCTTAGCTAAGAATCGGCTTGTAATAGAAGCGGGGGAGGGCTACGGGGCTATGTATTTCATCTCACCCGAACTCGAACAGAACTACGATGAGTTCCTTGGGATTTTGGAGAAAATCAGGCAACAATAATTGGAAGCCATCGATTCCTTCAGGTAGGCTTTGATTCGGGATGATGTCGGGTCTCAAAGAGTACAGGCAAGGAACGTTCCATAAACGAGTAGCGTATGGCCTTAGGGACCGGAAGCTCATGCTCGTCGCAAGGGGAATATTGAAGGGCTTCAAGGTTCGATGCAGGACTGAGAACGCAGCCAAAAACCTAGCTTACTCACTAAGAATTAGGGCGAAGCGAATCGGAGAGGAAGATTACGCCAGGTTCGGCATGAAGGTCAGGGTGGAGGGCAGCAAAGTCTTCGTCCTCGGAACGCCCAAGCACAGGACACTCTAACTCCGCGAGTATCTTGCTTTGAACCGCAATGAAGTTCATGATAGAATTCAATCCGCCTGTTGATTTCAAGAACGAATTCGAGAACCGTCCCGATATGCAGAAGAAGGTTGGAGCAGCAATGCAGGCCATAAAACCTGTCGCGGGCTGGTTCACATACCGCTACGGCTTCATTATAGTCGAAGCCAACAACGCAGAGGAGCTTACCCGAAAAGTTGCGCCAATTCTCCATCTCTTCAAGGTAGACGCCAAGGTCTCACCCGCGATCCCACTAGAGGAGTTTCCAAAGCTCGTTGCGACCCTTGGGGAAGAAGCAAAGAAGTACGAGTAACCCCTCGAACCGTCTGCTGGTCTCTTCGGGACAGCGTGAGCCGACCGCTGGCGTAGAGACGGCTGGCCATTGAACTTGACCGAAATTCATAAACCACTAACCACACCTCATGTTAGTTGGCGTGATTCTTGCCTGGCAATCTATGGTTGAGCGATTACGAGGCACGAGAGGACACGTGCCCCTTCCTTCAGAAGGTTTGCTTAGAGTGCGAATTCGCCGAACGCCTCGCACTCACCGGCGTGCCCGTCGACTGCAAACGAGGCCACATTGAGAAAGTCAAATCGCTCTGGTACTATATGTTCAAGGGATACAAGCGATAAAAGCGACCGTCTTCGACATAGGAACGTAGGGCAACGGTACCTCTACGGTTGAAAGGCAACAAGCTTGCTTTCGGAACTTTTCGGTAGACGGTTGGTAAGGGTCTATCAAATCGAGGGTAGAGAGTAGTTTCGCTTCTGGGGACTAATCGGTCAAGAGTTGGGATGCCAGGGATTGGACCCATTCGGTAAGGGTACTCATGAACGGCCTTTGGACATCTGGATTGAAGCTTAGGACAATTACATAATCTCCCTTCGCGAAAAATACGAGAAACACCTTCTCATATCTTACAGTCACGGACTCCACAACACCGAGCAGCGGTGAGAACTTCTCGACCGCATCTACGATGATAGGGGGGATTATTTGAACGAAGTTACGGTCAGACTCATCCGGAGTAACACTCGCTACTCCAGGCCTCATCTTTGAGACAAGGACATGAAATTGCCTATCCACAATCCCCACATATCGAATGCGACTGTCCTTTTTGAACGCTTCTTCAGCGAACATGTCCACATTCAAAGGATAAGATCAATCGTTGTTTTTTTGCGGTTTGTATAAACGTTATCCCTTTACTCTCTCCATCGGGTTTGCATGCGACTTTCGGCGGGCTTTATTTGTGGTAAGTTTGAAGCCTGCTATGGTCTGCGTATTAGTTTTTCGAAAGTTATCACTCAATCCCTGTACGAATCTTAGCTTAGGGTAGCGTTACCGAACGGAGAAAGGCATTTAAACACTAATTGGGTTTCTTTGGCTGAACCAAAATGAGCAGTAAAGTGAAATCGTATCTTGCAATCCTGATGGGCATAGTAATCATCGTAATGGACATATTCTGGCTAGTCTACCCGGTTGAGGGCTTTTACAGCTACCAAGCAGTGCCCTGGCTGGTCGCAGCCATCGTAATCCTAATCGCCAGTATAGTCTGGATAGTCCTCGACTTTAGCCTCATGGAAAAGTAGCCGCCCTTCATCTAAGCAGGGAGCCCTGCCCCGAGCAGGCAGCCTAGGGTTTCATCATAAGTCAGTTCTCGTTGCCGCACGCCAGAGGGACGCGATACCCGAACCCAGAGAACCAGTCAGACCGTACCCGTTCGAAGCTTCTTTCTAAAGGCTTTTACGGGCACGAGGGATAAGATGAGGTTATGCCAACATATGTATTGCTAGTTAACTTTACGGAGAAAGGTAAGAGGAACATTAAACAGGAATACACAGCGACCCGCGATCAGTTCAAGAAAGCTGCCGAGCAGGCCGGGGGCAAGCTTACCGGCTACGTAACCGCTGGGCCGTACGACGCTGTCGAAATACTTGACGTGCCCAACGACGATGCTGCACTCGCCATGCTTCTCGGCTCGCTCTCAATAGACGCTGTGAAAATCATGAGTCTCAGAGCATTTCCAGAGGATCAGGTAAAACAGGCTCTAAAGAAAGCACCTTAACGATACCTCAACGGTCACCAAAGTGAACCTTGCTAGCAGCGTTGAGCATGCTTCGCCTAGTTCATTCCGGCTTTAGGTGTGTGTGCGCACCACCTGACCCACACACCACAGGACTGAGCGCCGGATTTTATCATGAGTTCAATCATGATGGGTATTTGTGAATTGACATGCTTGACACTTTGAGGGGATTCTCAGGGTTCATTTCAATCGAAAGAGGATTCATGCTTTGTGCGATATCTATCGCAGCAACATTTCTATTAGCAGGGAAATTTGCCTGGCAAGAAGCAACTTACGTCGGTCTTCTAGTCTTTTGCGGGTGGAGCGCCGTAGATGCCATAAATAACGTATGCGATGCTGACTTGGATACGAAATCCGACGCGTTTAGAGCTCAGTACACAAAGAGCCTTGGAAGATCGGGATTAATGCTATGCCTCATCTTTTTTGCGCTTACCCTCGGTCTAGGTATAGCGACCCTTAGCCCCTTAGTTGTTACATTCATTTTGCTCGCTGGTGTCGCCGGGCTATTGTATTCTGTTCCTCCATTTAGGTTGAGGCAAACCATATACAAACCTGTAGTAAACTTCTTTGTCGGAGCCTTCCCAATTCTTATCGCGACCGCCTTTGCCAGTCACTTTTCTGCAAATGCCTGGGCCCTCGTGTTTCTCTTCGGGCTCGCGACCGCGGGCTATAGTTTATGGGGGGACTTAGCGGACTACGCTTCAGATCTAGATAGTGGGGGAAGAACTATTCCGATTGTACTAGGCCTCAAGCGAGGGCTCTGTACTACCATCGTAAGTGGCTACTCTCTCTTTCCGCTCATGGCCCTCGTGGGAGTGATGTTTCAATTGAACATTCTCTACTACCTCGTACTATTTTCCCTAGCAGCCTACCTCTCCATTCGTGTAATTCTAAAACGCTCACTGCTACTCTCTAGTCCCACAAACGATGATGCAATAGAGGGCTTGGGCCAAACTTTGGCAAAAGTTTTCGTCATTATAGCAATAGTACAGACGACGAATCTCATGTTAAGTGCATTTCTGAAGTTACAAGGATTTTCCTTCTGGGTGGTCTAAGAAAAGAGTCAGCCAATGCAGTATACAGATGCAGTTTCTCTAACAGGCCTGTTCTTCGTGTGCGCGGGTCTAATGGTGCGCACACACCATTTCAAGCAGCTAACTTGGGTGTGTCCACAGGTAATTCATTATCAACCTTAATGGTCCAATCGTATTCGACAGAGCATCAAGAAAAGTAATCACAGCTAAGAAGAAAATCCATATAGACAGCATGTCTAGGGCGACTGCGATTCGTGAACGATTCAATGCTGGTGTAGCCTACAAGGGTCGAGTTCTGAAGTGGGACACCATAATAGAGCAGAAGACCGAAGAGTTAGGCCGATTCTTAATTGGAAAATCATCTACACTTCACTTTGTGGAGCCGGCACCAAAGCTAGAAAGGCGAGATGACCGTGAATTGCGATCTAAGATTCTCGCTCTGACCCAGGCCGAGGCAAAGCAGCTTGGCATCGGAAAGAGTACACTTCATTACCTGCGTCAACATGCTCAAAGCCTGAAACCGCTCAATGTCTATGCGCCCATTCGGTAAAGGTTGGGAGTCTAATTGATGACTGCTTCGCGAACCATCGACGTCAGACAGCTCTACTACATTACCCACAGAGACAATGTGCCCTCAATACACGAAAAAGGAATCCTATGCCACAGCGCGATCCTGACGCAGAACGTCAAATACACTCCGATTTACGATGAGCAAATCGTTAGTAATAGGCAATCGAGAACATGCCCAGATGGCAAGTACAGAGAGGAGAGCAAGATGAGCAACGAACAGGTGGCACCTGAGACGAAAGGCGTTACGGTGAAGTTACTTGCAACGGTTGACCTTGGCCCTGAGATCGAGGGCA